>Ga0208791_1000116_pt1 | contig 42473 bp, 47 predicted proteins | sample 11_taG_FD_184084 | JGI IMG/M metagenome (GOLD analysis project Ga0208791, IMG submission 184084) | Marine viral communities from the Subarctic Pacific Ocean - 11_ETSP_OMZ_AT15265 metaG (SPAdes) (version 2) | ecosystem: Environmental > Aquatic > Marine > Oceanic | place: Pacific Ocean | collected...
AAAAAAAATCTATTGTTCGGTATTAGACCGGATGATCAAGGATTTCACATAGAAGTACATTAATAATGAAGAATTTTAAAATATATTTTGAGCAATATCAGCTCATAGAAGAAGCTACTAAAGCTAACACACACTTAACACACTTAGAAGAGTTAATTCTCACTAAGGGAGAAGCGGGTTATGGTACAGCGCGTGGGTTTATTACCGATTTACTTTCACATTTACAAGGTAAGAGTAAGAGAAAAGTTAACACTTCTGTTAAGTGGGATGGAGCTCCAGCTATATTTGCTGGAAAGCATCCTGACACCGGTAAATTCTTTGTTGGTACAAAGTCTATATTCAATAGAGAGCCTAAGATTAACTATACTGACAATGATATTGAAATGAATCATGGTCATGCGCCTGGATTAGCTGATAAGTTAAAGAAAGCACTCAAATATTTACCTAAATTAGGTATTAAAGGTATACTGCAAGGTGACTTTATGTTTGATACCTCTATGGTTGGTAAAGAGACTATTGATGGAGTACCTCACTACACCTTTAAACCTAATACTATTAAGTATGCTGTAGAGACAGACTCTAAATTAGGTCAAGAAATAGCAAACTCCGTGTTTGGTATTGTGTTCCATACTGGTTATAATGATTTAGATAGTCCTCCACAGTATGGTATTAACGTTAAGGGTCTTAAAAAGGTACCTGGTGTATGGGTTGACGATGCAGTCTTTACAGATACTACAGGAACTGTTACTTTAACTAAGGATGAAGCTAAACAAGTTAAAGATTTAGTTAAAACAGCAGACTCTATTAAGGTGAAGTATAAAGACTTACCTTTAGATCTAATGAACATATATGTTAACTCTGAAATACAGCAAGGTAAGTTCTTAGAGGATGCAGAAATGTCATTTAACGGGTTTGTTGATTGGTTTAAGTCGAGAATGGCTAAAGAAATTGAAAAGCGTAAGTCAAAAGCTGGAAAGCTTAAGGTAGAAGAAAGCTTTAAAAAGAAGTTAGCAGAAATTCAACAATCAAAAGATAATGTAGTTAATATTTTTAAGATAAGTCGTTTGCTATCACAAGCTAAACAGATTTTTGTTAACAAATATAACAATGCTACATATAATACTAAACATTTCTTAGATAATGAGGATGGTACTTTAAAAGTTACTGCACCAGAAGGTTATGTTGCTGTTAGTAAAGCTGGTGGTGCTGTTAAGCTTGTTGATAGGTTGGAATTTAGCAGAGCTAACTTTAGCGGAGGTCAAACAAGCACAAGAAAATGAAATCATTTAAGGAGTACTTTACAGAAGGTCTGTGGGCTAATATCAACGCTAAGAGAAAGCGTGGTGGTAAGAGCGCTCGTAAGGGTAGTAAAGCGTATAAAGCAGCTAAAAGGGCAGGAGACAAACTAAGAGCTTCAAAAAATGAAGATGAAGAGACAAGACCACTAACGGTCGCGTTTGGTCGCTTCAATCCTCCTACTATTGGACACGAGAAGTTGCTACATGCGGTTAAAGATGCTTCTGAGAGTGGTGATTTTAAAATATATGCTTCACAATCACAGGATAAGTTAAAGAATCCATTATCTTACGGTGAAAAGGTTGAATTTATGAAGGAAATGTTTCCAGATTATGATAGACATATTATAAAAGATAATAATATTAAAACTATCTTCGATATACTAACAAAAGCTCATGAAGAAGGATATACTCAGTTCAGATTAGTAGCAGGTAGTGATAGAGTACCGTCTTTTAGTGATTTAATTCAAAAGTATAACGGTGTTAAAGGTAATCATGGGTTCTATGACTTTAAAGATGGATTAGAAGTTGTATCTGCTGGTGAAAGAGACCCAGACTCAGAAGGTGTTGAAGGTATGAGTGCATCTAAAATGCGAGAAGCTGTTATAAACGATGATTATCAAGAGTTTATTAAAGGTTTACCTGTAGGATTTGCTTATTCACGTGAGTTATTCAATGCAGTTAAGGTTGGTATGAAGTTACCAAGTGATGAAGAGATAAATCACTCACAAAATACTGTTTAAAGTTTGTATTATTGAATAAATAATAACATGAAGCGCGCTGTAGATGGTATACAATTACGAGAGGCTTACTCTCAAGTATCAGAAAACATGATGGGTGGTATACCTATGACGATTGTTACAACTGACGAACATCCTCAAGATGATCAACAGCATCATCACGGAGAAGATCAGCCAGACGCGTCAGAAATGGAGATGGCTAAGTCAGATATACATAAAGCTATCGAATATTCACAAAAGTTATCTGAACTTCTACAAAATATGCCTTCTCTAGAGGGTTGGACCGCTTCTAAAATTACCAAAGCTGCAGATTATTTATCTTCTGTATACCATTGGTTAGATTATGAGACCAGCCAAGAGGGTGGTGAACATCCACAGCAAGATTCAGGTTGTGGTATGTATAATATGGGCGCTGAAGACGGCGAATGACCATATTCTTAAACTTAGCAGTTAGCTATGAAGACATTTTTAAAGTATATACAAGAAAAATCTGTACTCGGTTTAATCGAGTTCTTTGATATTGATGGTATCGGTAAGGTACCAGCTAAATTAGACTCCGGTAACGGTGCATTTAATGTATTGCACGGTGAAGATATACAAGAACAAGGTAATAAAGTATTTTTTAGAACAGTTAACGGTAAAACATTACTGTTACCTAAGAAAGGTGAGATAACTATTAACGTTGGTGCTGGTAATACTGAACATAGACCAGTGGTAGAGCTTGATTTTAAGATAGGTTCTAAAGAATATCTAAGTATACCGTTCTCAATTGGTAATAGAACCTCTAATCTATATAAAATACTAGTAGGTAAGAACTTTATCGAGAACAAACTCGATGCTCTTATTGATGTCAGCAAAGAAAATATAGCTGACGATGACTTAGACGTCAAATATTAGTAGTACCACGTGGGTGCTACTCGCTTAGTCCACGAAGCAAAAGGCTTATCATGAATAATATACTGTCTATATTGCTCAATAACAGGCAATTCATCAAAATTTTTGTTTAATTTACGACAATCACAATCAGGACTAATCGCAACAGCGTACTCCGTTAGACCTTTTTGAGTTGTTATTGTATTATGAACGTTATCTTTGCACCATTGAATAAAAGTCTTAGTAAAATGCTCGTTTGAATCAGGCCATCTAAACATACGCTCTGGAAACATCTCTAAAGTATGGTCAACTAACCACATAAAGTTATCTCTTGTCTCTCTAGCCCATATAGAACATTGATGTTTAAAGTAACCTTTACCTCTACGTCGTGGTTTACCTGTTGAAGTTCGTGGTGTAGAAGGATGATCTAGCAACTCTTGAGGGAAAGCATGTGCTAACATAATTGCACCTTCGATTTGCATCTTAGATCTAACATGTTTATCACATAATTCATGTGCCGCTTGAATAGGATCATCATCAGTTACAAAAATATTCATAACTAATTATATTATAGTTCCTATTTGTTTGATTCAATAGCTTTAATTATCTCTTCTGATCCCTTTATAAGTTCAAACTCACCATTTTTTTGCTTAATTAGTAGAGTTGGTACTGATTTAATGCCAAATTCCTTAATTAATTCCGGTGTTTCGTCTATATCAACAATATCAACCTTAAGACCTTTTTGATCTAACATACTCTTAATCATATGACACGGGCCACACCACTCAGCTGTTATTAACTTAACAAATTTTTGCTTCTTCATTACAGAATTATAGACTATCTAGATTAAATATCAACATGAGAAAACTCTCTCAACGAGAATTATTGGATGAAGGTTTTGGTAGTATGTTAAGCGGTTTGGCAAGAGGTGCTAGGAACGCGATTGGCTCAGTTGCTACTGCAGTAGCTCCGGAAACTATGGGAGCCTTAGGTAAAGGTGCAAGTATTGCTGCCAATGCTGTAGAAAGAATAAGGTCTGGAAGTCCACGGGCTAGTGCTGGTACTTTTTTTGATTCAGAGGATGGTAAAAGAGAGTTTAAAGATATTAAACTAGGTAAAGAGACTAAATTACCAAATCAGAATTTTAAAATTGAGGTTAAAAGTGGTTATTACCTTAATAGCGTAGGTGGTGATCAAATAGAAGAGAAGGATTTATCCGGTGGTTATATAGTTTTACGCAGAAAAAAGAGAGGTGGAGCAGGTGGATTCGATAATGAAATAATAGAGGTATGGGATAGTAGCAATAAGCGCTTAAATGAAGAACCTATTAAAGCTGGTAGCGACGATCCTCCAGCTGCAACTACCGGTCAAGACGGTGGGCCTGAAGAAGGGGAAGGAGAAGGAACAGCTTCACCTCGCGACGGTAGGGATGGAAGAGATGGAAGAGATGGAAGAGATGCCACTAGCAGCGCACCACCAAAGCCAGAACCTGAATCAGAACCTGAGCCAGAACCGAGTAAACCGAAGTTTTTTGCATCTCTAAAACAATGGAAAATAGATAATATAGGGCCTGAAGCTGGAGCTGTAAGTGTAACAGGTATTCAATTAAAAGAGTTTCTAAAGACTCTAAAAGTGGAAGACCCTGATAGAGTATTAAAACAAGCTGATATAAAGGTGAATGGTGCTATACCAAAAAATACAAAAATAGGTGATCTCGCGAGTATTATAAAATCACGTGGACTAGTAGCTGAATCAATACAAAGTCAAAAAAATATATTAAGATGTTTAAATATAGAGCGTTATAAATAAAAAAAGGGTGCTAACTGCAGTTAGCACCCTCTATAGATTGTATATTCCTTAACGCAAGCCTGTCGACTCAAAGACATCTCTGGCAACACCTGCTGTGAAGCCGTTTTCGACACCTTTTACGATTACAGAAATAGCATTGTGACTATGGAGCGATTCGTTATGAGAAGCTACAATCTTAAAATCTTTAATACGTTCATCACTATTCATACGAGAGTATAATAGTCTTACAGCATCTTCAACAAACTTAAGATAAGCACCATTCTTTTCAGCAAATGCTTGCTCATCTTCACGTTTAACCATCACTTGAGTCTCAGTCTGAAGAGCATCTAAGCAAAGCTCATGAAGATCTTCTATCCAAAGGTTATCTTCAAATCTAACACTAACACGAGCTACACTGCGCTGACTATGAGGAACTGTTGCACGATTACGATACTTTTCAGCATGTTCACTAAGCTCAAAGCTACAAGGACAAGCAGATGAATATACAAAATCAAAGTGAAGATACTTTTTAAACTCACCATCTTTAGTAAGATCACCTTCAAGTACTACATCGTAATATTGATAACCTTCTAAACCACTCCTTAAACTAGTCTGCTTAATAGGGTAAGAGATCTTAAGCATAATGCGTGAGTCAAAGCTCTTTAGATTCTCTTTATATGTTGTAAGTACATCTTTAATCTTACCAATACTAAAGGTCTCATCCTTATGATCGTAAAAACTTCTCATAATACGTGACATATTAATACCCTTTTTATGAGCCTCTAAACTAACACTACCGGTAACACTCGTCTCTAACTCAATAGTCTTACCATTTCTCTTCTTATAATTGAGAGGTAACTTAAAGTTATGAATACCTACTTGCTGAATAGCTACTGGCGCGCCTTGAATTAAACTAGAAGGTCCATTCTGTAAATCTGGTAATGATGAAATATATTCTTTATCTGCAACAACCGATTCATCATATTCACGCACCGGAGGTACATATCCATCAGCACATTCACTACCCATAATACCTTTTGCAATAGTATCCTTTTCACCTGTGAGTTCATCATCCTCACCTAGCCATTCATATTTAGAGTTATTATTTTCTGTCTTACTCATAGTCTCGATTATTATAATATATTCAATATAGTAATCAACTAATCTTGTAGTATTTACAACTTTATTTAAAAAGTTTCCGGAAACACTTGCAATCGGGGTCTCAGATGAATAAGTGGACTATAGGACAGTGATTGATCCTAGGCTCTAAATCTAAAGGTCTATATTTAATATTATTCTATTTACTAGTTGATTTACTTATATTTGTAGCGTATAATAAACGTATGAGATTTACGAGCAATAAAGTAATTAACTTGGGTAGTGCTGCGTTTAGACAATGGAGATCTACTCACAGTCACTGTCAGTATATACATGGCTATAATTTAACTGCAGATATTACATTTGAGGCAGAAGGATTAGATGAACGTAACTGGGTTATGGATTTTGGCGGTCTAAAAGATCTTAAAAAGACACTAGAGCATACATTTGATCATAAATTAGTTGTTGCATCAGATGATCCGCAACTTGAATTAATCAAACTGTTAGATGAAGCTGGTGTAGCGCAAGTTATAGTACTAGATGGTGGTGTAGGTTGCGAGAGGTTTGCTGAATTTGTACTTAAGACTGCAGATACCTTTGTTGATGAATTAACTGACGGTAGAGTTCGTGTAAGATCAGTACAGATTAATGAGCATGGTAGTAACTTTGCAACATGTTACAATACACTTGAAACAGCAAGAGATGAATTAGTTGTAACTATATCTGATGGTGTTACTCCACCGGAATCAGTTACTACTAATGAAGTAGAGCCACAAGAACAACCTCCGAGTGGTCATGCCGCTCCAGTAGGCAATAAAGTATCACAAGGTAAAGGTAATTGGTTTGAAGGTACCTCGTGGGGTTAATATAGAAAGGGATTCAACTATTTTATCTTTAGAGCAATCTATACAAAATAAGTTAAACCTCTTAGCTAAAGAAACAGAAAAAGAGCTTCCTCAGATTGAACCTATAAAAAACGTAGGGTTAGAGGAAGCTCTTAAAGAATTGTTAGCTCTCGAGAACGGAGCAAATATAACGCAGAATCTTACTGCGAACAATCTCTGATGTACCGAATTCGAAGGAATATATACCTTTTATTTCAGAATCAGTACTATTAAATTTATCAAATATTTTTTTAAAGCCTGTCTTTTTACCAATATCAGCTTGATTGGTATCTCCAGCTACTATATATTTGCTATCTCTACCAAATCTAGTTAGAATTGTAGTAAGTTCTCCAGGTGTTAAGTTTTGTGCTTCATCAATAATAACAACACTGTTATTAAAAGTCAAACCTCTAACAAAGTTAACTGGTATAGCTTCAATGATACCTTTATCTCTTAACATTTTACTTGTACTTTCGTTGGTAATCTCTCTTACCTTCTCGAGTAAAGGCATTGCATAAGGTAGAAATTTATCATCTACTTCACCAGGAAGTGAACCTAAGCTTTTTTCAGCAGATTCTGCTACTGATCTTATGTATATTAGCTTAGATAAATCTTCATTTTTGATCAGTTCTAAAGCTGCATATACAGCAATGTATGTTTTCATTGAACCGGCTGGACCATCTACGAATGCCATTTTAGTCGTGCTATCCATAATACAGTTATAAAACTGTTTGTGATGTGGATTTAAGTAAAATGGCTTACGCAACTTAAAGTCAAGTAGCCAATTTTCCGAATTACTAATTTCGAAGTCGTTTAATCTATCTGTAAGATCAACAACCTCCCGACGAGTACGGGCAGTTTTTTTGCTCATCTGTTAATATTTAATCAAAATTTAAGTTGAAACGCATTATACATCATATATAATTATACTTGATGGATTTAGATAAGGAAACATTAATACTTTCAGATGATAAAATATTTTATACTATTGAAGGTGAAGGTGAGTTTGTTGGTCAGCGATCCCTATTTATGAGGATGGCGATGTGTAATCTAACTTGTATTGGATTTGCATCAGAAGACTCTCCTCACGGTTGTGATTCATTTATCTCTTGGAGTGTCAAGAATAAGATGACTTTTAATGAAATCTTTCAGATGATGGAAGATAATAACTGGATTGAGAAGCTTGAGAAGGGTACGATCTGGAAACTAACTGGTGGTGAGCCTCTTATTCAGCAGAAGCAGCTACTTAAGCTTGTTGAAGCCTTTATTGAAAAGTATGAGTTTACTCCTGAGATTGACTTTGAAACCAATGCTACTCTTATGCCTGACCCTCGTTGGGTAAAAGACTTTGGTGCTACCTTTACTACTTCACCTAAGCTAACTACTAATGGTGATCCTGAGTCCAAGACTTATAAGCCTGAAGTACTTAAGTATCATAGAGAGATTGGCTCTGGCTTTAAGTTTGTTATTAATGATCCAGCAGAAGACATCAAAGAGATTTGGAGTAAGTATGTTGAAGATGAGCATGGTATTAATGTATATACTGATCGTATTTGGTTTATGCCAGTTGCTGGTTCACGTAAAGAACATATTGAGAATGCTGCTGCAGTTGTAGAGTATGCAAAGTCAATGCATGTTAATTTTTCTGCTCGACTTCATTTACTGGTCTGGGATATGGCTCTTAAGGTGTAATGAAAGATCATACACTTATTCTTAACAAGTATTATTTTCCTATTAATGTAGATCATTACGAGAGTGTATTTGTAAATATCGCGACAGGTTCTCAACTACCACTAGATATACATTATGAAATAAATGAAGATGGGTCTATTAATTTTGAAAATATCAGCTTTTGGAATATTATCAAGTCTATCGATTTGTGGATGGATTTACCTATCAGGCCCTATGATAACTTTATTCATACTGTTAACGGTCCTATACGGCTTCCTACTGTAGTTATATGTTCTACGTATAAAGGTATAATGCATAAGAAAGCAAAGTTTCCAACTAAAAAAAATATATGGGAGCGTGACAAATATACATGTGTGTACACAGGTAAAAAATTACAAAAAACGGAACTTAGCGTTGATCATGTGTATCCAAAGAGTAGAGGTGGTAAGGACACATGGGATAATTTGGTGACATGTGATAAAATATTAAACTCTAAAAAAAGTAATAAGTTGCTTTCAGAGACTAAATTAAAATTACGGTATAAACCTTTTAAGCCATCAGATGGTTATAAGTTTGAAATATATAGAGAAGAATGGCATTCCTTTCTTGCCAATTTTTAAATATAATTAAATAATTGTATGCGTTTATCATTAACAGGTGCTGCTAATACTGGTAAGACATCTTTACTACAAAGCTTTTTACATACTTGGAAGACATATAAAACACCTGAAAAGACATATCGTGATATTATTGAGGAGAAACAATTAGAGCACTCGTCTAAAACTACTACAGAAACTCAAACTGAAATATTAAATTATATAACTGATCAGCAGTTAGGTAAGACGGTTGATGATGATATAATTTACGATAGATGTACATTAGATGTTTTAGCTTATACAATTTGGGCTCATGAAAAGGGTGTAGAAGGTTTTGATACTGCATTTGTTAATACACAAATTAAATTAGTTAAAGAGTCAATGCGCTCATTAGATATTATATTTATTTGTAAGTTTAATGAGAGTATGTCTGTGGAAGATGATGGAAAGCGAGAAGCTAATAAGGAATATATTATAGAAATAAATAATATTATAGAATCACTATATCAGCAATATAAGCAAAATATTGATTCAGATATTTTCTTTCCAAAAGATGATTCACCTTGCCTTATAAAGCTACCAGATAGTATGCAACAACGCGTTGACCTTATCGCTGAGTACGTTGCACCGGATGGTGGTATGCATAGTGAGGATGATTCGGTTTTAAATCCAAATAACATTAAGGAGTTAGAGCAATTACTTAAACAGCAAACTAATGCTCATGAATCAGAAGAAGAAGAGAAGGAACTATTTAAGAAATTTGGATTAAAATGATTCTAATTTAAATCCAATATTTGCTGCTGATGTAGCTCTGCTACCGGTTCTTACATCTATAACAGAAAGATCAACAAAGTTAGTACTTCTATCTGATAGTACAACCATCGCTAAATCATCATCTACATTTACTATACCGGCAGATGGAAATATTAAATATTCTTCATTTAAAAAATTAGATATAAAGTTAAAACGAATAATACTACCATCTACTTCTGCAGAGGCTATATTGTTAGATTTATTAATAATAACTCCACTCGCATCCCAAGCTGTTAGTGTTATCATTGCTTTAGTATTGGATGTTATAACAGATGAACTAAGAGCATCAACTGAGTTATTTAATGTAGAACTGAGAGTATCAAAATTACTTGATAGAGCAGCAATATCTGTAGTATTAGTTGATAAAGTTGATCCAAATGTTGTATTATCGATACCTATTACAAAATTTTCAAAGTCTAAAATATTCGTACCATTCTCTGTTTCTATTATTAATAGATCACCATCCGCTACTGAAAAAATTTCCGGAAGCTCTCTGACGTTGTAAATTACATTATCACGATTAATACAAGGCATGTATATATTTATACAAGAGTTAGTTGATTATAACCTACTTTAGTATAAAATATAATGTATGAGTAAAATCGGTGTTGGTATTATTACATGTGACAGAGTAGATATGTTTAATATTTGCTTTGAATCTCTTAATGATGAGTGGTATGATGAATTAGTCGTTGTTGATGATGGTGCGAAGGTCGGCCCGCTAATGCGCCGCGGGGCGGAGTTTATACGTACAACAGGTAAGGTTGGAGTTGGTAAAGCAAAAAATGCTGCTATACAAAATCTGTTAGATAAAGATTGCGATTATATTATTCTCGTTGAAGATGATATGATTTTTAAGGGTAATTTATTTGCTGAATATATTAAAGCCTATAAAAGAACCGGTATACATCACTTTATGTTTGGCTATCACGGACCTGCAAATAAAGCTGGTATAAGTGGTGGCGCGCCAGTACCTAGAAAAGTTATAGATTATGGAGATGGTGTTAAAATAGCACTTAACCAGCATTGTGTTGGAGCGGTAACTTTCTACACTAGAGAATCACTAGAAGCTGTTGGTCTTTATGATGAGCAATACACTAATGCATTTGAACATGTAGATCATTCATATATGTTGGCTAAAAAGGGGTATAGTACTCCTTATTGGTGGTGGGCTGATATTGCTAATAGTTTAGACTTTGTACAAGAGCAAAAATGTTCTGAAGAATCGTCTGCAATAAGACCTCGTAGTGACTGGCAATCTAATATTAAAAAAGCAAGTACGTATTTTATAGAGAAGAACGGGAAGCATCCAGTAGATGTTCCAAATAGATCATACAAACATGTTGAAGATTTTCTTAAAACTAAAAAAGAGAATCCTGCTATATCTTTTATAGTACATTACAGAAAAGATACTGAGGAAAGATTATCTAATTTACATATAGTGTATGAGTATTATAAAGATATATATCCTAATAGTGAATTTATATTTGTTGAAGATGATTCAGAAAAAACAATTGAACATCTAGTTAAGGAAGGTGATACATATGTCTTTTTTGATAATGATGGTGTATACCGTAAATGTGAGGCTTATAATATAGGATTTAAAGCTTCGACAAATGATATAGTTTGCTTTTTAGATATAGATTGTTTAGTAAGTATAAGTAGTTTACTTACATCAATTAAGGAGTTAAAATCTGTGGACGATGCCTTAATTGTAGGTTATAATGGTGTTGCTATTTATTTAGAATATAATATAAAAAACGCTACTCAACATCTAAAGGGTGTAAATTTATTTAATAGTTTAACTTTAAATATTGATAAGACAAATATAACTTCTTTATATAAGAATAAGTTTTATACAATAGGCAATACAGAGGCTGTAGGGGGATGTGTTATAGCTTTAAGAGATACTATTGAGAAAGTTAATGGATTTAATCCAAACTTTATAGGGTGGGGTTACGAGGATAATGAGATGATTTCTCGTTGTCGAATATTAGGATGTAAGATTATATCAGTTGGATCTGATAGTTTGGATTTAGATAATGTATTATTTCATTTACCTCATGAAGATACTTACAAAGTGGCGTTAACAGATAAAAGCCAGCATGAATTCTATGAGAGTAACTGGAAAGAAGTTTCAAAAGTAGAAAAAATGAATCAAGAAGAACTTAAAAAATATATAAAATTATGGTAGAAGTAAATATAAGAGATAAAAATTTTGGTGGTGAGCCATCTTCATGTCATAAAGGTATTAACAAACATGTTAAATGGAACTTTACTAATACTCCAGTAAGTGATACATGTTTTCTTACAGACATGTGCTTAGATGACATTCATAAAGCAAGTGGAGTAAAACGTAAAGTAGCATGGCTTCTAGAGCCTAACGCTATACATCCACATATGTATGAATGGATTAAGACTAACAATAGATTGTTTGATTATGTTTTAACTTTTGATGAAGATCTTATAAGTAAGGGTCAAAACTATCTTTATTATCCGCATGGCAGATGCTGGATTAATAATTATAAAGATTTAAAGAAAGAAAATAAAGTTTCTATTATAGCTTCATCAAAGAATTTTACAGAAGGTCATCAGTTAAGACATAAAGTAATTGATAAATTTAAAGATATTGAAGTGTTTGGTTATGGTTATAATCCAGTTGAAAATAAAGAAGATTCTTTATCCAAATATATGTATTCTGTAACTATAGAAAATTGTAGACAACCTGGATATTGGACAGAAAAAATTGTTGATTGTTTTGCTACTAAAACAATACCCTTGTTTTGGGGCGATGATGCAGTAAGTGACTTTTTTGATCCAGACGGTATTATATACTTTAACAGTCAAGAAGAATTAGGAGAGATACTAGAAGATCTTAAGGTTAACGGTGAGGCTATATTTAAGTCTAAAAAAGCAGCGGTAGAAAAAAACTTTAAGTTAGTTGAAACATATAGAATACCAGAGGATTGGATGTATACTAAATATGAATTTTTATTTACTTAATGAGTGTATGTGTAATAAACCAACCGGCTGGTTTAGGTGATATTTTTTATTCCCAAAAAATTGCTAAAGAAATTTTAAAGCGTAATAAAGCAACTAAAATCATTTGGCCAGTATTAGACCATTTTATTTATTTAAAGAATTATTTAAAATATGATGGTATAGAGTATATAGAACAGTCGAAGTTTACAGCTCCAAAGGATAGTTATGAGGTAAATTTACATACAGCTGACCAACGGTATAGCGGTAGTGTTATGTCAGCCAAGTATAAAGAAGTAGGATTATCGGAAGAGGGTTGGGTAGATTACTTTAATTTTGATCGAAATAAAAATAGAGAAAATCTGCTATATAATAGATTAGTCGATAATGATAATTATATAGTAAGAAACAATTATTATGGATCACCGCCTAACTCCTTAAAGCATAATATACCCTATTCTGGTAATAAAGATATTATAGATATTGACTTTTATTCTGATATTAATTTATTTGATTGGTGTAGTATATTAGAAAATGCTTCTGAAATACATTTAGTCGAAACTAGTTTTGTGTATATTTTAGAAAAGCTTAATCTAAAAAGCAAGAGTAACTTTCTATATAGTAGATTTAACCCTGCAAATTTTATGCATATTAAACATATACCACATAACATAAACTGGAAATATAAACAATGGTAATTTTTACAAACGGTTGCTTTGATATATTGCATATAGGTCATGTTAAACTTTTAAAGTATGCAAAATCTTTAGGCAGTAGGCTAATTGTCGGTATTAATTCAGACTGTAGTGTTAAGCGTTTAAAAGGTAGTAGTCGTCCTATTAATAATCTTAATAATAGAAAGGAGCTATTAGAATCATTATCTTGTGTTGATGAAGTAATTAGTTTTGATGAAGATACACCTTACAATTTAATTAATATAGTTAAACCAGACATTATAGTTAAAGGTGGTGATTATAAGCCTAAAGAGGTTGTAGGTAGTGACATCTGTAAAGTGGTTATTTTTAATTTAGTTGATAATATATCAACTACAAAAATATTAAATTATGAAAAAAATTCTATTATTAGGTGAGCATTGTTTAGATATATACCATTATGGTAAGTGTAACAGGCTTAATCCAGAAGCACCAGTTCAAATTCTAGATCAAGAGAGTGAAAAAATAGTAGAAGGAATGTCTTCAAATGTTAAAAATAATCTTGTTAGCTTTGAATTTAATATAGATCACTTTAAAAATAAAGAGCATTTAGAAAAGCATAGATTAATTGATACAGCTTATAAGCAACACTTAATAAGATACGATATAGGTGATTTACCTGTTCAAGAATTTAATTTAGATAATTTAAAAGATAATTACGATTATGTAGTTATTAGTGATTACAACAAAGGTTTTATTACACCGTTTGTAGCTGATTATATATGTAAAAAATATAAAGATATACCAATTTTTGTAGATTCTAAAAAAACAGATCTATCGTGTTTTAGTAATTGTATAATTAAAATAAATAAGACTGAATATAATAACTTAAAAAATAAAAATATTCAAGGTAATAGACTAATAGTTACTTTAGGGGAAGAAGGTGCGCAATATAAAAATAAATTATATAAGACTAAAAAAGTTGAAGTGTATGATGTTTGTGGCGCAGGAGATGTATTTCTTTCTTCTATAGTATATGGGTTTGATAAATACGGTTCAATAGAAAGATCTATCGAGTTAGCTAATATATTTGCAAGCTTTTCAGTTAACAAATTAGGTACGTATGTATTAAGTAAAGAAGATATTAAGCAGTTGCAATACGAGCGTTTGTAGTTAAATTTAATTAATGAAATTTTTAATAACGGGTATTACTGGATTTGCAGGACCTCATCTGGCAAACCTTCTTTTAGAGAAGGGTCATGAAGTGCATGGTGTTGTAAGAACAGCAAACGGTAGAGAAACAGACTTACTTGATGTAATTTCTAACACTAATTTACAGCAAATTAAATTTCATTATCTTGATCTTAAGAACTTCTTTAGTGTCGATAAACTTTTTAAGGCAGAGAATTATGATGGGGTATTTCATTTAGCTGCTCAATCACACCCACCTACAAGTTTTAAGGATCCTATTCTTACTTGGGATGAAAACGTAAATGCTTCAGTTAACATTATTACTTCGCTTCAAGGTACCGATACAAAACTTATGTTCTGCTCAACGAGTGAGGTTTATGGAGATGCATGTAAGGATGTAGGTCGACTATCTACGGATATGCCTTTAACACCTAGCAATCCATATGGAACATCAAAAGCAGCAATTGACTTATATATGCAAGAGCGAACATCAAATGGTTTTTTGAATGGGTTTGTAACAAGAGCGTTTAGTCACACAGGACCAAGACGTGGTAGAATATTTAGTATTAGTTCTGACGCGGCTCAAATTGCTGCTATGGAAAAAGGAATGCAGGAACCAGTTCTTAAAATTGGTAATCTAGAAACAGAGAGAGTGGTTATTGATGTACGGGATTGTGTTAATGCATACTATCTTCTTATGTTAGCAGAAGAAAGTAATGGTAAGGTATTTAATGTGTGTGGTGATGAAATTAATAAGATGCAAAAATATACTGACTTATTAATAGAGCATAGTAAGTTTGAATATGATCAGGTTGAACAGCAAATTTATGAGCCTTACTATCGACCAATAGATATTCAAGTACAAGTAGGAGATTCTTCTTCGTTAAGAGAGATTACCAATTGGAAGCCCTCTATAGATATTTCAACTACTATGAAGGATTTACTAGATTATTGGAGAAAAAAATTAAATTAAAAGTATGAAGTATGTATTTGATATAGATGGTACTATTTGTACCCATACTAGTAAGGAATCACCATCTTATGAAAATGGTATGCCAGAAGTTGAACGAATAAATAAAATTAACAAACTGTTCGACAACGGTCATCAAATTATTTTTCATACAGCGAGAGGTATGGGTACTTTTAAAAATGACGGTAAAAAGGCTCATGAAAAATATTATGATTTAACATTTAAGCAATTAAATGATTGGGGTGTAAGATTTCATGGCTTGATAATGGGTAAGCCATCAGGTGATATATATGTTGATGATAAAGGAGTAAGCGATGAAAAATTTTTCGAAGATTAAATTTGTCCCTAAAGGGTGGGGATATGAAAAATGGATAGTTAATAAAGAGGAATATTGTGGTAAGATATTATGGTTTGCTAAAGGTAAAAAGTGTTCTTGGCATTATCATAAATTAAAAGATGAAGTCTTTTATATACGTAAAGGTAAGTTACAAGTAACTTATGGGTATGATGAGGATATTAAAAAAGCTAAAAATGTTATTTTAAATAGTGGGGATAATTTTTACGTTAAAACTGGACTTATACATCAAATGAAAGCTATTAAAGATACAGAGATGTTCGAATTTTCAACTCAACATTTTGACGAAGATAGTTATAGGGTATCAAAAGGAGATTAATATTATGGGTGATATAAAAATATATGATATAGGTGAAATAATTGATAAATGTAAGTCTAAATTTTTTGTAGAAACGGGCACACTTCTTGGAGATGCCGTCGAACATGTAAGACAATATAAGTTTGATAAAATTATTTCATTTGAAATTATTGAAGAATTAGCTGATAAGGCTAAAGAAAGATTTAAAGATGATAGTAGAGTAGATATTGTTCTCGGTGATTCTTCTAAAGTTCTACCTGAAGCTTTAAATGGTTTAAATGGTAATGCTATTTTTTGGTTAGATGCTCATTTTCCTGGAGCAGATATAGGAATTAATAATTATACGGATGATATAGAAACTGATACCAACTTACCGCTAGAGAAAGAAATTAGAGCAATAGCAGAACGTATAGGTAAATATAATGATGTATTGATTATTGATGATCTTTGGATTTACGAAGATGGTGATTGGGAGTGGGGTACGTTCGATAATCATATGTCTAAGCACGGCCATGCTGTAAAACGGTCTGATCTTTGTGGTGGTGATACGAGCTTTATAAGGGCCCTCTTTAGTGAAACGCATAATATAAAAGTAATAAATCGTTACCAAGGAAGCTTGGTTCTTATTCCTAAAAGTACTTGATAAATAAGTAGTTTACAATATAATACTAATATGAAAAAAGCTTTAGTATTAGGCGCCGGTGGGTTTATTGGTAATAATTTAGTTTCAAGACTTAAGCGGGAGGGATATTGGGTACGGGGTGTAGATCTAAAACTTCCAGAATTTAATGAAACTGAAGCTGATGAATTTATTTCTGGTAATGTAGGTGATTTAAGAAGTCAATCAAACTGCGCTCGTGTAGTTAGATTTGATGGCGAGCAAGGTAATTTTTATAATAATGTACCTGAGCAGTATAAAGAAACGTTTGATGAGATTTATCAGTTAGCAGCAGATATGGGTGGTGCAGGCTTTGTATTTACTGGAGAAAATGATGCTGATATTATGCATAATTCTGCAACCATTAATTTGAATATTTTAAATGCTGTACAGCAACTTAATGAAATCAAAGGTACTAATAATACTAAAGTATTTTATAGTAGTAGTGCATGCATGTATCCCGAACATAATCAATTAGATCCAGATAATCCTAATTGTGAAGAATCATCAGCGTATCCTGCAGATCCAGATTCCGAATATGGTTGGGAAAAATTATTTAGTGAAAGATTATTTTTAGCCTATAGTAGAAACTACGGTATTCCAGTTAGAATCGCACGCTTCCATAATATTTTCGGACCATTGGGTACATGGGATGGTGGTAGAGAAAAAGCCCCAGCTGCTATTTGTCGTAAAGTAATTCAATCAGATGGTGAAATTGAAATATGGGGTGATGGTAAGCAGACTAGAAGCTTTTTATATGTAGATGAATGTGTAGAAGGGGTTAGAAGGTTGATGGAATCTGATTTTTCTGATCCTGTAAATATTGGATCGGATGAAATGGTAACTATTAATCAGTTGGTAGATATTGCATCAAGCATTGAAGGTAAAGAGATTACTAAAAAACATATTGACGGTCCACTCGGCGTAGCTGGCAGAAATTCAGATAATAGACTTATTAAAGAGAGTATCAACTGGGCGCCGGATTATCCTTTAGCTAAAGGAATAGAGCAAACATACAAGTGGATAAGTGAGCAAGTTAAATTATAATAAGGTATGATTATTGATCAGCAAGTATATGACGGTGATTTTATTCATAAGCGTTTTGCATATGAACAATTTCGTAAAGAAGTATCACCTTTCGGTAATATTGTAGCGTTTCGCGCTCCAATGTATGTTAAAGAAAATCTTATTGATTTGGAAGATACATTAACTAACGATTATATTCATTCAGCAGATTCTATTAACTTCTGTTGGGAAATTCCTAACCTATGTCCTTTTGGCGCTGTATCTTTTCAACGTTTATTCAATACATCTATTGCGCAAATATTGGCAGGTATTATTGAAAGAGATATTGTAGTGGATGGTGATGATCTTATGGTTAATGATAAGTTCATTGGATCTGATAAGAAGGTTCATGAGCAAGGTAAAGTAAGTGTATCTATTACATATAGTAAAGACAACGTCGCACTAGGTCATACTGGTATCAATATTAACGCTGGTGATAAAGCTCCTGGTTTTGCCTACTCGTCAGAAATGACAGATCATGAAGCGCAAACGTTTATGACTCAGGTTATTGATCTATTTAACCGCGAAGTTAAAGATCAGTGGATCGCGACCACAAAGATTATTACTTAATGAACTTCTTTCAGTTACAAAATAAATTATTTTATTCTAAAAAGGATAACGCTGGTGAGTTAGACCTCGAAGGTGAGCAATCCTTTGTACCGTTTCTTTTTAATAGATGGCTCTCATTTTATAGTAAAGATACTCCGCATTTTGTAAATGAGACTTTAAATAAGTTTGGTGCTTTATTTGATGATAAGCAGCGTCAGTATAGATTGTATTATAATCTGATACCACGTCTAAAATTTAAGCGTATCAAATATATTAAAAAGGTTAAGAGAGAGCAGGAGGATGAGAGTGATTTATATCTAATCGCTAAGAACAAAAATATATCTGTTCGCGAACTTAAACAGTATCTTGATTAAATTAAAAATAGACCTATATATTTTATATGCCAGCCAATATCGATATACTTAAACCGCAGGAACATCTAATTGATCTATCAACTCATAGTGAGGGTGATATTGGATTACCAGATGATTTTGAACTATCCTTTATATTTGATGATATTCTATTAGTTGAGTATATCGATGAAAGTGACGAAGGTGAGATACAGCGCAATGGTATCTACGTACCTACAAATGCTATAACAAAAGCATGGCGTAAAGCAAAAGTTATACTAGCGGGTCCAAAGGCTAAGTATACTAAACAAGATGATATTGTTATCTTTCCAAATAATCTAGGTGTAACTGTATCTAATCTGGCCATATCGGGTAAGGGTACAATTAAAAAAGGTGTATTTTTAAACGAAGATAGAATCTTCGGTATATGTAAACTAAAGAATGATAGTACAGAGAGCGACTCTTGATAATATCTTACTTAACAATGTTTGTGAGTTAAGATTTGTTAGGAGAGTTCCCGTAGCTGGATTATCTCCAACGAGGCGTATTCTCTGTACTAAATCCTATAGTTTACTTAACTCGAGTAATGGAAGAATTACTCTTAACTACAGACCACCCAGAGGTCCTGTAAAAATTAATGAAGCTGCTGATAATCTTATTGTTGTTTGGGACATATTAATGCAAGATTATAGAAACGTTAATATGAATCAATGTGATTTAGTACAGCAGTTTCCGGCGAATGAAGAATTCTGGACATACTTCAACGATAATATATATCCAATGTCTGGAGAACAAAAACTATCATATATGAACTCATGAATGCTTGCTTAGAAGATGTAATCGAACATATTAAACCTCACCTATTATCAGATATAGTTATTAAGACTGATAAGAAGGTTCTTAAAAAAGGAAAACTAATGATCTTTCAAGTAAAGCAGCACTACTTAAGGCTAATGATTGAGATTGCTGGAAATCTTAAGATGTATGAGCTACCTTATCCTTTTGACGTTAAGACTAATGATGGTATAACTACATTTAATTATAAGCTTAAAACGTTTCTTAAGGATGATGACTTACAGCTACAAGCTAAGTTAATGGATACATCTAATAAATCTAAAATTTACGATAACTTAGTTTATATATTGCCTTTGAGTAGAGCTGGACTATAATAAGGTTGTGATATCCAACTTACTTAATAATTTTCCACAAGGCTATACTCCAAATTCACAGCAGGTTAAGTTATTAAAGAATATAGATCAAGCTTTTGAGGATGGTTACAAGTTTGTTGTATGTAATGCGCCTACGGGTTCAGGTAAATCGTTTGTATCTAAGACTATTGGTAATGTTTCACGTGAGAGCTCTAAAGAATTTTACGATGTTGTTACGTCGTATTTAGCCTTTAAGCACTCTCAAGGCGGTAGTTATGCACATGAAGATGAATGTAATGAAGAGGTTCCATTCGGCTGCACAGCCTTGACTATAACCAAGACTTTACAAGATCAGTATAAGGATCTATTTAGCGATATAGAGGTTCTTAAAGGTAAATCTAACTATCAATGCGATTTAGATAATCGCTTTTCAGTTGACTTAGCGCCATGCTTACATTTACCCCGTCTTAAAGATGAATGCTGGGCTAAAAACAGCTGTCCTTATTATGAGCAGCGTAATAAAGCATTAGTATCAAAGTTTAATACTCTTAACTATAGTATGTTCTTTTCGTTGCCTGAACATCTTAAGAAGCGGCAGTTTATTATTTGTGATGAAGCATCAGAATTAGAGGATCAGTTAGTAAAAGAATTTACTTGTAAAATAGATTACGGGTTCTTGCGTAAATCAGATATCGATTACATTCCTTACGTGTCAACAAGATCAGGTGAAAAGTGGTTAAATACTCTAGCTGTTGATGTAGAGGAAAAGATTGATGAGCTGAAGGAAATATTAGCTAATAAAAAAGATACTAGTAACAAACGAATACTTATTGATCTTAAGAGTGAGATAATTAAACTAAGAAACCTTCACGGCAAGCTTACATTAATTATTGATTCATGGAGTGAAGCAGAATATGTATTTGAAAAGGATAAGGAGGGTGTTACATTTATGCCTCTCAAGGTCGATAGGCTTTCATATAGATTATTTGATTACGCAGATAAAGTTATCTTGATGTCAGCTACTATTATCGATCCAGCTAACTTCTGTAAAACGTTAGGTGTTAAGCGATTTAAATACGTTGAAGCTGAATCTAATTTCAGTGCTGAAAAGGCTCCGATTGTATGTAACTCTAAATATAAACTAAACTATTACAACATGCAGAAGAATTTACCGCATGTAATAAAAATAGTAAAACAAATATGCGAACATCATAAAGATGATAAAGGTATTATTCATACTCATAACAATGTAATCACAAGTGCGTTATCTAAACAACTTTATGGAGATAGATTCTTATATCGCGAACCGGGTGTACGTAACGAAGATATACTCGAACAGCATTATGCCTCCGAAGATAGTACTGTATTGATATCACCGTCGATGTCATATGGCGTTGATCTACGGGATGAGCTAGCCCGATTTCAGATTATAATGAAGGCGCCTTTTTTACCTACCAAAGATACAAGGATTGAGAGATTAATGAAAGATGATTTTGATTGGTATCAAAACAAGATGCTCTGCTCGCTTATACAATCTTGCGGTCGTGGTGTTAGGTCATCGAAAGATTATTGCATTACGTATATACTAGATGCAACTATTGTTGAGAGTATTCTAAAGAGTAAACATAAGTTACCTGCTTACTTTTTAGATAGGTTTAATTAGTAAAGCGGGCTCTGCTCATAAATATATATAAGGTTTGAAAAAGTATACTTACAATTTTGAGATTAAAGATTTGCTAACTCAATTTGTTGCTGCATTTGACGATACAGTAATTAAGCGTTACGATAAAAACGGTAATGCAAAGCAAGAGGTAGAGGTTAGATATGTCTTCGCTCCTAAGCAGAGAGTGATGTATGATATTGTTAACAAAGCTCAGAATATAACATTACCTGTTGTAACGATAGATTTAGCGTCAGTTGCTTATGATGATAAGAGAGTTTTTAATAAGATAAATAATATACATAATTATATTAATGATGTAGATAATACAAAGGTGCATATGCCCGTCCCGGTTAATTTATCTGTTAAAATGTCTATTCTTTGTAGGTATATGCAAGATTTAGAACAGATTATAACTAACTTTATACCGTATTCTAATCCATATATTGTAATAACATGGCAAGAGCCAACTGATACTGGTAATATAAATGAGATAAGAACGGAGGTAGAGTGGGACCAAACTATATCTATGACTCCGCCAACAGAGTTAAGTTATAGCGAAAAATTTAGAGCTGTAGCAGATACAACTTTCACAATAAAGGGTTGGTTGTTTAGAGATAGGAACGAACCTACAAAACCAATTTACTTTATTGAAAATAATTTTATAAATTCATCTCCTAATTTTAATTTTAATCAACCTATATCTAGTTTAGATTATAGTAGCTTTTTTAATGATTTATCTAGTGTTGTTGATATAGATACATTTACATTATCTGCTATACCAAATATTACAAATATATACTATAATACAACAGGCTCTCAGTTAGAGACTAACGAGCCGAGAACTATAAATAGATCTGTTTCTGGTTTAAATCTATACAACTATAACATATTAGGCGAGAACTTCAACAAGACGCAATTTGTTATGTTAAGTTCAAACAACGAAACGTTAACAAATAATTTTACAGCGATTGATACTACATATACAGGAACTGCATCTGGGTTCTTATTACCTAGTAGCAATTTCACGATCCTATCAGATAATGTAATGAATATAACTATACCAGCTCTTTCAGGGGATGGTAAGTTTGATATAATAATTAAAAATCCAGCCGGTTGGGGTTCTACACAATCTATTGCTGGGTTCTACTTCACCTCAGAATAAATAATAGCAATGGCCGACACTTCACCAAATCAAAATAAATCATACGTAAGCAATGACGGGCGTGGTTCTACTTTCGGTAGAAACCTAGTTCAGTATATTCAAAATCGTTTGCCATATACTAGCTCTTTGGATGAAGGTGAAAGCTTAAATCCAAAGTATAAATATTTTCACAAAGCTGGTACTCGGCGTGCAGAAGCTCTAGCTAAAACATCTGTATCTGCTTCCAATCCATATAATAATATGGCCATAGGTGACTTTGGAAAAGATACTTCTTTTTCAGATGTTATGTACGCCAGCCTTGATGAAAATAAAGGTGGTAGATTGCGTGATTATAGGGTAATGGCAGCTTACTCTGAGTGCTCTGATGCTCTAGATGAGATTTGCGATGAAACAATTAACATAGATGAATCAGGTCATGCTGCTAAATTACTATTTGATAATATTGATTTAAGTGTTGATGAAAAGAGCGAAATTGAAGACGAGTTTAGTAAATTTATTGACTTCTTTGATCTCAAAACAAAAGGATGGCAGTACTTTAGACAGTTACTTGTTGAAGGTGAAGTATTCTTTGAGCTAATATTACACGAAGATTACACTAAAGAAGGCGCGTTAGGGGTTGTTAACATACCATCTGAAATTATCGATCCTGTATATAATAATATACAGAATATGATAACAAAAGGTTATATTTATAAGAAGCCTATTTTTAGTCAAACTCAGCCAGATAAGGTAGAAAAGTATGAATTCATACCTATGGATGCAAATCAGGTTGTGTATGTTAACTCCGGAGTTTATAATGAGACAAAAAACTTCGCTGTACCGTTTTTAGAAAACGCACGAAGACCTTATAGGCAGTTATCTCTTATTGAGGACGCGATTGTTATTTACCGACTTGTTAGAGCGCCAGAACGTTTAGTATTTAATGTGGATGTAGGTAATATGGCTCCACCAAAAGCTGAGGCTTATTTAAGAAAGCTTATTCAAAATTACTGGTCACGTAAGACGTTTGATATAGATCAGACTGATGTTGTTAAAAAGTTTAACCCACAATCTATGCTCGATGCATTTTGGTTTGCAAAGCGTCAAGGATCAGAAGGAACTTCTGTTAATCAGCTACAAGGCGGTGCGAATTTAGGCGAGCTTAGTGATTTAATGTACTTTATTAAGAAGCTTTATAGAGCGCTTAAAGTACCAGCTACGCGGATTGATCCAGAAGATCGTACAGTTGATCAATCTACAGTTTTACGTGAAGAGTTAAAGTTTGCAAAGTTTGTTATTAGACAGCAGCAGAGATTTGCTGCAGGTATTAAAAGAGGATTCATAACTCATCTCAAGCTAAGAGATATGTGGGATAAGTATGATCTTAACGAGCTTAATTTAGACGTTAACTTTAATGTACCTACTAACTTCTTTGAGTTAAGAGAGAGTCAGCGATTAGAGCTTAAGGCAGCTAACTTTAACAATCTCGCTTCAAATGAATTTGTATCTACAACATACGCCCAGAAAAAATACCTGGGTTGGAAAGATAAAGATATTCTCGCTAACAGAGAATTTCTTCGTAAGGATGCTGAAATGCAATGGGAGCTTGGTCAAATACAAGCAGCGGGACCAACTTGGAAAGAGCAGATGGTAGCCGGTAATCTAGCAGGTGAAGGTGAAGCTGCTGTAGGTGGAGAAGGTGGTGGTGTTGCCGCTGGAGGTGGTGGTGCAGTACCAGAGTTTGGCGGAGGTCCAGCAGCAGAAGGGGAAGCCCCAGAAGCAGAAGCTCCTGAGGCGGTTGATCCCGTTGATGAAGTTTAATTTTTAATTACCATCATCAAAGATTAATACCATTCTTGGACCAGTTTCAAGAATTTGTATCAACGTACCACCAGATGGTACTGTTGCTGTCATGAATGTAGAAAGGTATGCTGCTGACATGTGACCGCCAGTTACGGGAGGGACTACTGTTGCTGAAAGTGCCATATCAATATTTAATACAAAGCATATTTTTTTCTTCTATCTTTTTATTTTTATATGACTAAATAATAGTATGGCTTTAGCATGTGAAATTACACCTCTCTCTGCTTTTCTTTCTACCAATCTTAACAATAAGATTGAAACATTTGATAGATTAGGTGATAGAATAAAAAGATCGTTAGGATATCCTCTAGTATCACTCGAGATACATACCGATCAATTGAGAGAGAATATTCAAATTGCTGCAGAATATTTTACAAAGTACGCTGGTTATACTCAAGAGTATCTTATATTTGATTCTGGTTTATATGAAACAAATAAAGGTATACGTTTAGATTTATTATATACACTTACTAACACTGATTTAGATACTAATGCTAAAAAAGTAGCAGGTACTAATCCACTAGGACCAGGTCCAGAGTTTTATGCAGAAACAGCTGAAACAGTATTTGTTGCTACTACCCCCATTCTAAGTTCAACATTTGCTAGTTCATCCGCTTTATCTGCTACCTTTACTGATGGTATAGCACAATTTGAGCTGTTTGATAAGACTTTATACGACTCTATTACAGCGTTCAGTAACACTCTATCTAGCTCATTTACCGAAAATGCAAGAAAGACGTTATCGTATCAAGGTTCAGCTTCCGACGCCTTTACATATCAGAATGTATATGATTATGATGTAATGGATTATAGAAAAGTAATTGCTGTTACTGACTTTGAAGAAGGTTCATCAACCGGTATTAATACTTTATTTACATTAGAGCAAACTTTAGCGCAGCAAACATATTTTAGCTATGCATTAGGTAATTATGGTTTTGATTTAGTTTCGTGGTATACAATGAAAGAGTGGATGGATACTAGGGAGAAGGTATTAGCAACCAAACGTGATACAAAGTTTGATGATAGAACGCAGTATCTTAGAATGTATCCACAACCTAAAAATCATAAATTTTACGGTGTTATATCATGTTATGTTGAGCGCGCTTTGCGTGATGTTATAAAGGAGCAATGGGTTTACGAATACGCGTTAGCGTTATCTATGATTACTATAGGTAGAGTTCGTGGTAAGTTCGGTAGTGTTAGTCTTTTGGGTGGTGGAGCTCTTAATTCCGACTTACTTCAAGAAGGTACTACTAGAAAAGCAGAGCTTGAACAGAAGCTTCTTGAAGGAGCTTCACCAGGTATGGGTGATAATGATCCAACTATGTTTATTGTAGGGTAATGGCAGCGAAAAAATGGCGACAAGGTCAGTTTGTACCTAAGAATAAGGGCAAGTTTATAGGTTCTAAAGCTACTTACCGGTCAGGTTTAGAGTTAAAGTTTTTTAGATTCTGCGATAACAATAAAAATGTTATAAAATGGGGTAGTGAGAATGTAATTGTTCCATATTACAGTCCATTGGACGGTAGAATGCATAGATACTACGTAGATAACTATGTAGTTATTAAGGAGGGTGATACTATTAAGAAATATTTGGTGGAAATTAAACCATCCAAACAAACCAAACCACCTCAAACCAAGTATAGAAAGAAGCAACATCTTATATATGAGCAGAAAGCTTATGTTATAAACCAGGCTAAGTGGGAAGCTGCACGAAAATATAGTAAAAAACGTGGTCTTTCCTTTATAATAGTAACTGAAAAAGAGCTTTTATAGTGCGGTCGACTAAATAAATGTATGGCTCTTAAACTTAACCTGGTTGTAGAAAATCCTGATGTAATCGATAACTTTGAAATTATCGAAGAGGAGACAAATAAGAACTCTCCTTCAAACCTTTTTATAAAGGGCCCATATATGATGGCCGAAGGTGTTAATCGTAACAATAGACTTTACCCTAGACAAGAATTAGAGCGAGAAGTTGCACGTTATAATGAGGAGATGGTTATACCAGGTCGTGCTATGGGTGAATTAAACCATCCATCTTCTGCAGACGTTGACTTAGAACGCGCCTGTCATATGGTAACCGAGTTAACACAAGACGGAAATATTTTTTATGGTAAGTCAAAAGTGCTTTCTACTCCTTGCGGTCAGGTTGTACGATCATTAATTAATGATGGAGTTAAATTAGGTATGTCTTCTAGAGCCTTGGGTTCATTAGAAGAAGGTACTAATCATAATACAGTTCGTAACTTAAAGCTTGTAGCTGTTGACTGTGTTGCAGATCCATCATATTCTAGTGCTTTTGTTAATGGCATTTTAGAGTCTAAGCAATATGTATTAGCACAAGATGGTAGTTACGAAGAAATTTACGATAAGTTCGAGGAATCAATTAAAACTCTACCGCGGAAAGATGTTGACACATATTTACGTGAGAGGTTTATGAATTTTATTAAGAATCTTTAAAATTACTTATAAATAATATTATGTCACAAGAAAGAAAGAGTGTCAAAACTACTAAAAGCAAGATAGCTAATTTTATATCAGCTATTTCTGATAAAAATTACGCTTCAGCCCATAAATATTTACAAGGCGCTGTTGAGGATAAAATTGAAACAAGAATCAATAACGCAACCGAAAAACCACTTTTCTAATATGAGCGAAAATACATTACTACCAGAAAGCGTCACCGAAGTTCTTACTGAAGAGTCTATTGATACTATCGAGTCTGCCCTTAAAGATAAAGTCACGTTATCCGTAGAAGCAGCTTTAGCTCAACAAGACGAACTGTATGCTGAAAAGCTACAAGAATTAGTAGGTGCAATTGATAAGGATCACACTTCTAAGCTCGAGAGAGTAGTTGAAGCGGTTGATCGTAACAATGCAGAAAAATTAATTACTGTTATTAACAAATACGAAAAAGATATTAACTCTAGCGCTTCTACTTTCAAAGAAAGCTTGGTTGAGTCTATTTCTGATTACTTAGAAGAGTATATCGAGGAGTCAATTCCTGCAGATGCTATTTTAGAAGCTACTCAGAACAAGACAGCAATGCATGTTTTATCTAATCTTCGCCAAGTACTTGCTGTTGACTCTTCACTTATGAGTGAGTCGGTTAAAGATGCTGTTATGGATGGTAAGACACAGATTGATTCTTTAAGTGAGAAGCTTAATACTGTTGAAAAGGAGAACAAACTTCTTAAAGAAGCTTATAATAAGACAAAAGCTGATTTACTAATTGAATCAAAGACCGCTAAACTTTCAGATAAGAAAGCGGAATATTTACGTAAGGTACTTAGTGATAAGGCACCTAAATTTATTGAGGAAAACTTCGAATACACTGCTAAACTCTTTGATAAGAAAGAGAAGGAGAGAATCGATGTTATTAAAGAGGAAGCCTTTACAAAGCGCACAGTTAAAGCTGATGCACCTAAGCTTGTAGAGGAAAAGATTGATACGTCAACTTCAAACCCGTATTTAGCTGAGCTAAATCGTATGAAGTAGAATTTCACCCTGAACAATGAGGCATACGGTGCCTGAACAACCTGGAGCTAGTCTCCATGAAGGTCGAATAAAATAGAAAGAAATAATAAAATTATGAATAAACCACAATCATTTATAGATAGAAATAGAGCTGATTCACTTCTTGAGAAGTGGGCACCAGTTCTTGAATATTCTTCTGATAGCGTTAAGGCTATCGAAGACGATACTACTCGCTTAAATACTGCTATTCTTCTTGAGAACCAAGAAAAATGGTGTATCGAAGAGAGTAATTCAACAGGTGGCGGATCACTAGGAACAGCTGCTCAGGGAGGAACAATCTTCAACCCTGCAAGTCAGTCTTCTTCCGGTGATACATACGCACCTCAAGATGCACGTCTTCCAAAAGTCTTAATCCCGATGATTCGTCGTACGTTCCCTGAGCTTATTACTAATGAGATTGTAGGCGTTCAGCCAATGTCTGGTCCTGTTGGACTTGCATTTGCTTTACGTTATGCATACCAATCCGATGATCTTGGAACCGGTATTGACGGCGGAGACGCCAGAACCGGAACCGGAAACGGACTTGGTGACACATACCAAGGGTCCGAAGGACTCAACGCTGATGAACTTGGATATCAATTACTTGATACCCGCTTTACTGGTACATCTTCTGCACAACTCACTGGTAACGCTGATTGGTCCTTTGCAACAGAAGATAGGGGTACTGCCCAGATCCTCTCTGCATTTGAGATCACCGGTAACATTCCACAGGTCGAAGTCAAATTCGAGAAGACAGCTGTTGAAGCTGGAACTCGTAGACTTGGAGCTCGTTGGTCTGTTGAGCTTGAGCAAGACCTCAAGAACATGAACGGAATTGATATCGATTCTGAGATCACAAACGCTATGTCGTATGAGATCCAAGCTGAGATTGACCGTGAAATGCTCATGAGAATGATCCAATCTGCCCTTAATGGGTCCAGCGGACAAGGATACTCCTTCTGGAGTCCTGCATCTGCTGATGGACGCTGGCTCGTAGAACGTAACCGCGACTTCTATCAGAAACTTATTATCGAAGCTAACCGTATTGCCGTTCGTAACAGACGTGGTGCTGCCAACTTTGTAGTTGCAACACCAAAAGTTTGCGCTATCCTTGAGATGCTCCCTGAATTCCAGTGGGTACCTGTACAGGGTGACGTTAACACACAGCCTGTTGGAATCGCTAAAATCGGTTCGCTCGGCGGAAGATTTAGTATTTACCGTGATACCCGTACTGAAGTACAACGTGGAGGCTTCGGCCAAAGCTACTCTGGTACAACATCGATTGAATATGCTCTCCTTGGATACAAGGGACCAGAATTCTACGATACCGGTATCATCTATTGCCCATACATTCCAGTCATGGTTCAGAGAACTATTGGTCCGAACGACTTCGCTCCGCGCGTTGGTCTTCTGACTCGTTATGGTGTCGTTGATAACATCTTCGGTGCTGACCTCTATTACCACGTTGTAATTGTTCAGGGTCTTGGTGAAGCGTTTACACCTGCATCGCAGTCTGTATACTTCTAAGATTAAGTTCAAAGAGAATAAAACTGAGCAGTGGGGCGAAAGCCTCACTGTTCTTTTTTGTCTTATAGACTAAATAATAGTATGAAGTTCTTAAGACTTATTGAAGCATTTAAAGAGACTGTGACATCAGCAGAGAAGTTATTTCTTAAGTTTGTTGATAAAAGAAAGCAGGGAGCTGCTAAAATAGCAGAGACAAGTAAACGTAAAGGAGGCTATGCATTACCTACCTTCTATCACTTTAATGCTAAAGCTAGACCGTACGCTGAGTGCAGTAACCACTATGATGATATAAAGTTCATAGAAAAGAAAGGCGATGAGATATACAAGAAGCTCCAAGGGTGGAAAGATATGTCTCAAAAGCAATTTCAAGAAGAGATGGGTAAACTAGAAGTATATGGTGAAGTATATATACGTAAAATTAAGCCTAATTCGATAAAAATTGATTAGCACTGACTAAATATTAATATGTCAAATTACTCTTTAACTTTCGATACTGGTCTCTATGATATTACAAAAATGGGAGACCCAGCGCCTATTCCATCCGACCAAAATGCAGCCGGTAGAGGTGGACAATTTTCACTTAGTGCAGCAAATAACTCTGTACAACTTATAGAAACCGGTAAAATTGACGGTAAAGACGTTGTAGGTCTTATGTTTAACTTAAGTGCTGATATTCTCGCACCTGACGCTCCGGCAACTCTTCGTAATGTTAACTCACCTGACGGTGGCGGGCATCATTCTAAAATTAGAATTCACTCTGCTTATAACGGCGCCACAATCGCTCTTGTAAATACAGATGGTATGACGGTAACTTATACTGCCGCTCAAGGTACTATGACCGTTGTAGCTTCTGGTCAAGATCTTGCAGTTGATCCTAATACTAGAAGATTAGTACAATTAGGGTACCGTTAATATTAACTTTAATTTTAACCAAAAAAAGCCGAGCTTAAGCTCGGCTTTTTTTGTATATTAATTCACACTTAGTAATAAATACTATTATGGCGATAACTAAAAATTTAACAACTGCAATACCTTATGTTTCCGGAGGTAAAGTTTTCTCATGGGAGCTCCAAATGACGTATGTTAATGGCGTTTCCGGAGATGATCAATTTTATACATCGGAGTTTAGCGAGACAGTATCGCATGATGATGACACACACGGGTTCGGTCTTTCAGCTGAGAGTGATTGGAATACCCTGCAGTTATTGTTAGATCTGTGCCCTGTTTCAGATTGGGATATTGTATTTAATTCGCAAATTGAATCGGTATTCAATCCAATAATAATTCCGGAGCCAGATACATCCTACGTTATACCGACAGCTGATTAGGCTTCAAGAGCTTCTATTCTCTTTTCAAGTTTATTAATAATATCTTGTTGGTCTTGCATACCCTTAACAAGAATAGGTATAAGATAATCGTTCTTCATAGAGAGGTGCTCTGAGTTGTTATCATCCACAATAATTCCTTCACCTTCTAATGCTAAGATATCCTGAGCTAAGAAGCCATAAGAGCATTTACCTCTCGTCTCTTCTGAATCACGTGCACATCTCCACATATACGACTTAGGATGTAAGTCATCAATAAAGCATAATCCCTTATCTAGATCTGCTATGCATGTTTTATCTCTAACATCAGAACATGTATTCCAAGATGTATTTATGTAAGCTGAACTGATGCTTGAATTACCCATTCGTATAGAATTAGATCCACATCCACACGCCCCGCAGCCAATAACTATCTCATTAGATGCGCTAGCACATCCACCTTTAGCGTCTGTACCGATGTATATATTATTACTACCGGATGTTTTAGTACCACTTGCGCATCCACTGTTATAACACCTACCAGCGCATTTACCTATAGCAACGTTATTAGTACCAGATGCGTTATAACGAGAAGCTGAGTCTCCAATATAAACGTTATTGTTGCCTGTTGTTACACCAAACCCGGCAATCGCTCCGAATAACATATTAGAATAGCCAGATGACATATTTTGACCTGCTTGTGATCCAATGGCGACGTTACTATTACCAGTAGCAGCTTTTAATGAGCACTTACCAATAGAAACACTATTAGAAGCTGTTGAGCTTTGCATTGCTGACTGACCAGCAGCAAAATTACCACAACCTGAGCCGCAGAAACCAGCCTGATACCCGAGACTTATATTATAATGCTTAGTGCAGTTTTTCTCACCTGCTCTTGAACCGATTGAAATATTATGTTGACCAGTAGTAATACAACGACCAGCGCATTTACCAATTAAAGTATTAGAAACTCCAGATGTAAGATCTTCTCCAGCATTAGGTCCTATACAGAAGTTGCAAGTTGAATCGAAGATACATTGTGATGTAACACCGCAAAGGTTACCAGTGCAACTTGTATAACCACTATCATTTGTCCATTGACTTATGCATCCGCTCTTATTAGTAAAGGTTTGTGAGTTACTTGGGGTAGTTGTTCCTGTGCAAGTCGTCTTAGCATTCCAAGCCGTATTACAAGCTGATGTAACTCCAACCGTATCTGCTGCTACTGTTATAGCTGTCCCTGCGCCAACATTTAATGTAGCTCCACCAGATGTAGCACCTCCTGTTAATCCACTACCAGCTGTTACTGATGTTATATCTCCGGTACAAGTAGTATAACCACTATTGTTAGTCCATTGTGAAATATTACCACTCTTGTTAGTAAACGTTTGAGTATTGGATGGAGTAGTAGTACCGGCGCATGTAGTATAACCACTATCATTTGTCCACTGACTTATGCAACCGCTCTTATTAGTAAACGTTTGTGTGTTACTTGGGGTAGTTGTTCCTGTGCATGTTGTCTTACCATTCCAAGCCGTATTACAAGCTGATGTAACACCAACTGTATCAGCAGCAACTGTTATTGCTGTTCCTGCTCCAACGTTTAATGTAGCTCCACCTGATGAAGCACCTCCAGTTAGACCACTTCCTGCTGTTACAGATGTTATATCTCCTGTACATGTTGTAAAGGCTGTATTACTATATGCATTACAACCAAAGATCTCTGAAAACAACTTACGCTTTTGTGAGCCAGCATCAAGATAAACTATCTCATCCGTTGAAGGTACAACAGCAGCTGTACCATCTGTAAGTTCGGATAGATCAACGTTAAGAGTAACACTACCACTTGAACCACCACCATCAAGTAATGTACCAGCAGATACATTAGTTATGTCTCCTGTGCATGTAGTATAGCCACTATCATTTGTCCACTGACTTATGCAACCACTCTTGTTAGTAAAGGTCTGAGTATTGGATGGTGTCGTTGTACCTGTACATGTTGTCTTAGCATTCCAAGTAGAATTACATGTACTATTAACACTTACCGTATCAGCAGCAACGGTAATTGCTGTGCCTGCACCAACGTTTAAAGTAGCGCCTCCTGATGAAGCTCCTCCTGTAAGGCCGTTACCAGCTGTTACTGATGTTATATCTCCAGTACATGTTGTATAACCAGATCCATTTGTTAACTGGTTATTGTTAGTAGGAATAGTAGTACTATTATAAGCGTTACTACCAAAGATCTCACAGAAAAGCTTTCTTCTTTCAGCACCATTATCAAGAAGAATTAGTTCATCTGACGCTGGAGCAACTGCAGCTGTCATATCAGTAAGCTCTGATAAGTCCAATGATACAGTAACAGTACCACTACTACCAGCACCATCTAAACCTGTTGAAGTTGTAACGCATGTTATATTACCAACACCAGTACCAGTACAGGTAGTATAACCGCTGTTGTTTGTCCACTGTGATATGCAACCTGACTTATTAGTAAACGTTTGTGTATTGGATGGAGTAGTTGTTCCTGTGCAAGTAGTCTTAGCATTCCAAGTACTATTACAGGTACTATTAACACTTACCGTATCAGCAGCAACTGTTATTGCTGTTCCTGCTCCAACGTTTAAAGTAGCGCCTCCGGATGAAGCTCCTCCGGTTAGACCGTTACCAGCTGTTACTGATGTAATATCACCGGTACATGTTGTAAAGGCTGTATTACTGTAAGCATTACATCCAAAGATCTCGCAGAAGAGCTTACGTCTTTCTGCACCACTATCAAGTAGAATGAGTTCATCTGACGCAGGAGCAACTGCAGCTGTCATATCTGTTAGCTCAGATAAATCTAAACTTATTGTTGCTGTACCACTTGAAGCTCCACCATCTAACCCAGTTGAAGTAGTAACGCAAGTAATATTACCGACACCAGTACCTGTACAAGTAGTATAACCGCTATTATTGGTCCACTGCGATATGTTACCTGACTTATTAGTAAATGTCTGAGTATTACTTGCTGTAGTTGTACCAGTACAAGCAGTTTTAGTAGCCACCTGCGTATCAACATACGTCTTATTAGCAGCATCTGTACTTGAACTTACTGTATCGATACCTTGAATACGACCTGTACCACATAATGTAATATCACCACCAGCAACAGTTAGATCACCTGAAAAACACCCATCGCCAAGTTCACCGTTTAAACAAAACAGCCAACTACTAATGGATCCAGTTGATCCATGCCGTCCAATACAAAAACCGGAATGAGCATAAGATGTGTCATTATTATTACTATCTAAATTAAAAAGTACACTACCATAACTATTGAATCTAATATCATCATCATCGCTTCCAGAAGCATTTCTTGATGTAATAGCGTGATTGCCACTATCATCACCATAAAGAGTAATATAATCACCCCTATCTCTCATGTTTAGCTGATCAACGGTAAGATTACCAGCTGTAGTAAAACTTGTTGATCCAGCAGTAGGAGACTTAGCAGCTAACAGAGTATCAACTTCACTTTCTGTATAATAACGGCTATCTAAGTTAGCACTACCAAGTGCAGTTACATGACCATATGTATCGAGCGTGACGTCTTGAATAACAGTACCATTACTATTATTAACTGAACTTTGTGATGAAGTATCACAGTGACACAATGTAACGGCTCCACTTGTTCCTCCTCCAGCAAGACCAGAGCCAGCTGTAACGCCTGTTATATCTCCTATGCAAGTGGATCCACAAGCAACAGCAGTCACTCGCCCATACGCATCAAGAGTGATAGAGTCAATCTTGCAAGAGTTACTTGTACTACCATAAGTTCCAGCACCAGCACCTCCCGCAGCCATGTTAATAGTAACGCATCCAGATGTACCACCACCGGTTAAATTAGTACCTGCTACAACCTGTGTTATGTCACCTGTACAAGTTGTAAAAGCTGTATTACTATATGCATTACATCCAAAGATCTCACAGAAAAGCTTTCTTCTTTCTGCCCCATTATCGAGAAGAATAAGTTCATCTTGAGTCGTGCAAATACTCCCAGTCATATCAGTAAGCTCTGATAGATCTAAAGTAATATTATTAAATGATCCGGATGTTGTAATAGTTCCTCCTCCATCGAGGCCAGTACCAGTACCAAGTACAACACAAGTTACTGTACCAGTGCATGTCGTCTTAGCATTCCAAGCTGTATTACAAGAGCTCGTAACACCAACCGTATCAGCAGCAACGGTTATTGCTGTCCCTGCTCCAACATTAAGTGTAGCTGCTCCAGAACTTGCTCCACCAGTAAGTCCGTTACCCGCCGTTACAGCTGTAATATCACCGGTTCCAGTACATGATGTAGCGCCACATGCGATACCATCGAGCTTAGCACCATCATTAGCAACATTTCGACCATCTACAGTACCACCTAATGTAATGTTTCTACTAAAGACCGAATCACCATTAGCATCGTTAATTGTTGTAGTTTTTCTACCAGCCCAACCACTGCTCCAGTTATCAGGAGATGAATTTATCTCGATGCCAGATTCAGCATTTAAATAGACAAGCTCGTTAGTTTGACCAGTAAAGTAAGAACTAGACTCTCCAGCATTTAATACAAGCTGCTGCCCGTTATATGTTCTTATTTGACAAGTTCTTAATCCATCAGCATTATCAAAGTCAGCTCTACTTGAAAACGTCTTTACCCCGGCTATCGTCTGTGCATTAGATGTTCTAACAACGGTAGAGTCAACATCAATACAATCCGTATTAGCAGTTATACCATCCCCGCCTATAACGTTTAATGTCACGGCACCTGAAGTGCCTCCTCCAGTCATACCAGTACCAGCTGTAACCCCTGTTATATCCCCTACGCATGTAGCTCCACAAGCAACAGCAGTAACTCTTCCATAAGCATCAAGAGTGATAGAGTCAATCTTGCAAGAGTTACTTGTACTTCCATAAGTACCAGCACCAGCCCCTCCTGTAGCCATATTAAGAGTTACAGTACCACTCGACCCACTTCCAGTTAAGTTTGTACCACCGCAGACGCAAGTTATTTTACCGTAACCGCATCCGTTAGTTAATTGATTATTGTTAGTTACATTAGTAGCTCCATCCGCAACGTTAATAAATGTTCTGATCGCCGCGGGACATCCATGACGCATAAATCCATCATTGCCAGTTTCTACTAAGACTTTAGTAACACCGCTATTAACATCATTTGGTGAAGTGTGAAAATAATTAGCGTAAATATAACCATTACCCGTTCTTTGAACAACTGTACTAGTACTAGCAGCACTACATAGGGTAGCGTCATCAAGACAATCAGCATTTAAGCCAGAACCGGGTCCATCAACCGTCTTAATACATGTAAGTATTTCTGCTGCAGTAAGATCAGCTTTAGCACCGCACGCTATACCATCTAACTTAGAACCATCTGCTACGATATCGCGACCATCAACAGTACCAGTCACTGCAATATTACCACATACATGTAAAGGGCTAGTAGGGGTAGCAGTACCTATACCAACGTTACCAGCACTTACAAACAATGCATTAGTACCATACTCACCAATAGCAATTGTATCAGTAGTTGCGTCGCTATTTACCTCAATAATAGGTAATCCAGATGCATCATTAACACTGAAAACTGTACCTGTTAACGAATCATTTACACTAAATAAAGAACCACCAGAACCAGCGACAGTAAATCTATCTTGAGAATCTTCATTATAACTAGTAACTGTTAACCCTGCACAACCGTCAAAACCTAAAGCTACAGCAGTTCCTGTTAAATCTGGTGTTGATGTATGTTGACTTGCGCATGAGTCAAAATATATATTCCCGCTTAACGGGTCAGTTAGGACGTTCATCACACATATTTATTCGTGAACGTTTGTGATCAAGCAAATTATTATAACCCAAATCTTGATTTAATTGAAGTGAAGTTTTGCATAATCTCTTTTTCAGATAAAGCTTTCTTCCATATTACTACTAATGCTATCGCTCCATCTATAATATGACTATGACCACCACCACCATCATCCCCGGATGTTCCATTATCACCGAAGCAAAATCCATTAGATTGATCTGTTGGATTATTGAAACTATGACCTGTTCTACTATCTGTCTGCATAGTAGAATCGCTCCATTTACTCCACACCTTTTTTGTTGTTCCTGTCCAAGTACCAGCAGCCCAAACCCACTTGTTAACCGGTGTAGTTATTGAGGTATCCCACCATCCACCATAACTATTTCCACTCCACCATGCTAGTTTACCATTACTATCATGACTATAACTAATTGGCCCTATCCCATCCCACGGACTAGGATCTTCAATTGCTGCCCATATACTTTGTCTGCCAGAATCTGTCTCTTTACAAGCTACTGTCATCCAAGATATTTCTCCTCTAAAATCGAACTGACCTTCATCATTAATAAAGGGGTAATTACCCTGACCGCTTGGAAATATTGCTGCGCGCGCTGATGGTCCACCTCCAGATGGTTGATAAGAGCCAACACTCAAAGTACCAGCATTTAAGTTTTGCAAAGTATATTTACCAACAATATCTTTACCGGTTGAATTACTACTTAACATACTTTTAGCATTATTAGCATCAAGAAGTAATACTATGTCTTCTGTATTTAAATTTGGGTTTGCATGTGCACTCATATACCAAATTTACCTTTCGTTGCATTATAGTTGTGAAGAATTTCATCATCATCTAACATTTTATTATAACATAAAACAGAGCCAATTGCTCCTACTGCTACTGTACCAGCATAACCAGTTCCTATCCTAATTTCACCGGCAGATGTTAAAGCACTACTTGATCTACTAGTATAACTAGCGTTCCAAGCTGAGCCATTTAAACTTCTAAATCCTGTTCTAGCTGTTGCAGTTCTTCCTGTCGACATCTTAATCGCCATCATATTCCATTTACCTATCACTGCAGTATAAGAACCTGCGTAATCATAATTACTTATTCGTGAATAATATGACCACGCTTCCGAAGTTTCCCAAGTAACCGCGATCTCCTGCTGGTAAGAAGTGCCAATGGTCCCCGCTTTTTCAAAGATGGTTTTTCTAGATGGAACATCTTCACTGTATAGCCAAATAATTAAAGTACAATCTCCGCCCATGTCTACCTTATCACTTTGGGCTGTACCACCCTGTGATGTCCAACGACCAGAACCATTAAACTCAAAACACTTAATACCGTCCCTTGTAGATAATGGTGTTTGTGTACCAACAGAAGCAAACTCTATACCATTAGCTCTATCTACCCAGCTAGATCCTCCGGAGTATGATTTAGGATTAGATACATCTAAACATAATGAAAGATTATCAGTTACTATTTTTGGTGAGTATGCTGTAGCCATAATTATGTGAATCTACTTTTTAAAGCGTTATAGTTTTGTGCAATTTCTTCAGATGCAAGAGCTCTATTGTAATGATGTGTTGGGCCTATTCTACCATTTAAGGTCCGTCCTATATAATCATCATCAGTCCAACTCAAACCTAAAGAGAAGTTATTAGTTGTTGCAATTGTCTCTGTAAAGGTATAAGAATTAGTTGCTAACAACAATCCATTCTTATAAAAGGTTATTTGATTAGATGTTTTAACCACACTATAATAGTCCCAAACATCTCGCGCGTTAGTTATAGGTGTTGTAGTTGAATTTGTGTCATAAGGGCTTACAACTCTACGTTGCCTAAAATACATATGACTATCATTAACAGCAAAATCTAAACGTGTCCATGTGCGCCTATATGACATTATTTCATGCTCTGAATTACTATAACCACTAAATCTATACATCCAACCAGAAGTTGTAAAATCGTTATTTGTTGTAGAAGATAAATCTCCTGATCCATTTAAATAGACACCACTACTATCAGCGTTACCAGAGCCACCTAATGTTACATAACCATTTCCTATACTTCCATAGTTAGAAGTATCTCCTGTTAAAGTTACAGATGGATAAGTGGAGCTATCAGCTCTATTATATATAGTATTTCCGCTACCTGGATAGGACTTACGATCCGCGGGATCTACGCAGATAACTAATCCGTCTGTTATAATTTTTGGTGAGTGAGCTAAAGCCATTACAATATATTTACTTCTAGAGGTTCAACATCCTTACGTGTACCGTAGATGTTATAGTTATAGCAGCCGCTAGAACAAACGACCACTTGCTTATTATCTTGCGATACAATATATGGCGTATGTAAACTACCAACTGGGGTTATCTGAGCAGTAACACTATCTTCTTCAACCAACCAATCCCATTCAGCAGGTAAGTCAATAGTACCGCAACATGTACTACCTCTTACAGTAACACCATGCTCATTACCCTCAACAACTCCATACTTCAACTGACCACCTGTAACAGGGTTATCAACTAAGAAGGACTTACATGTTGCAGTAAAGCTTCCGTTAACAGCTAATGTAGCAGATGGTGAGCTTGTACCAATACCGACTCTATTATTACCACCATCGACAAACAACATACTGCTGCAACTATTACTCTCTACTCGGAAGTCGACATCGTTGCTAGCTTCATTTATAACAACCTCTGTTTCCTTAACTCTTAAGTTTTCTCTAGCCCCAGTTACAACTCTAAAGTCATTAGCTCCAACAAACTGTAAATAAGTATCTGAATCTCCTGTATGGAATATTTGATCACCTACGCATATATCTCCTGAAAAGTTAACAGTACCAGAAGCTGTATCTGCAGTATCACTTCTTAAAAATTGTGAACTATCAATACTATCAAGAAGAGCAGAGTTAGCAGCGCAACCATTTATAGATAAGAAGCAGCCAACAGCGCAGCTAGCAGCTGTACCTATACCAAGATCAGATCTAACTTCTGAGCAACTTCTACCTTCAATAGTGTTTGCATCAGTAAACTTAGCGAAGTCGTTATCAACTGGTGTACCTGATGTATCAACTGTACCAGTGCAAGTGGTCTTAGCATTCCAAGCTGTATTACAAGCTGTAGCTACACATAACCCATCTGCGGTAGCGCATAAACCAGTACCTGCTCCTACAGTGAGAGATCCGGATCCAGTAATAGTACCTCCGCCAATACCAGTACCAGTTGCAATACTAGTTACTGTACCAGTGCATGTTGTCTTAGCATTCCAAGTAGAATTACATGTACTATTGACGCTAACTGTATCTGCAGCAACGGTAATTGCTGTACCAGCTCCAACGTCTAATGTGGCTGAACCACTAGTAGCGCCTCCTGTAAGACCGTCACCAGCTACAACAGCCGTTATATCACCTGTGGGTACAGCTGCAATACATGTATCGACGTAGTTCTTATTAGCAGCATCGGTACTTGCACTTACTGTATCAATACCTTGAATACGACCTGTACCTCCTAATATGATATCACCACCACAGACATTTACATCACCAGCTGTAGTAATACTACCTGTAGAACCATTAACATTAAACGTATTAGTGCTAGCATCACAATATAATGCTATAGCATTACCACCGGCAGAATCTACTCTCAATCCAAAGTTAGCATAACTATCTTTTGCGATCCTGATTCCCCAATCACTACTATCGTTTTGTACTCTTAGACCGGCATCTCTTCCTGCTGTATCACTACCAGTATAATCTATTAATACACTGTTAGAGAAAGTTCCTCCACCTGTGACTACCACTCCTCCGCTCGCTGTTTCAAACTTTTTTAAACCATTGTGATATAGCTGAGTTTGAGCATTTGCAGTTCCGTAAACAGCATACTCCCCTGTACAAGTTAGCAATGATAAATCTCCATTAGCTTGTATATTATTTACACCAGTAATATTATTATTACCCATGGCTATCGCACCGGACATCGTACCACCAGCTTTAGGTAATGCATTATCAGCTTTAGTACCCTGGGTTGAAGTAGCACAAGCATTCCAACATGCTGCACTTGATATATATGCATCAGCAATGGTAGTTGTAGGTCTAACTTGAGCACCTACAAAGCATCTACCACAGTTAATAACTTCATTACCGTTTACCTTATAACCAAACGGTGCATCAACACCGACATCATCTAAAATTCTGAAGTGAATTTTGTTACCATCTTCAGGCTCTCTAAAGTCGAGACCTTCAGGGGTAGAGTATATCTGCATATCAATACCTGTGTCAGAAGTACCATTAAAGTTAATTGCAGGGTTTGCTGAGTTAAGAGTTATATCACCTTGAACTTGTAATTTAACTGTGGGATCTGTAGTACCGATACCAACGTTACCACCATCTTCGATATAGAATACTGATGTACCATCATCACGGAAATCGATAATATCATTGGAACCAGTCTGATTAACAGTAATTGCTGGTCCTGATCCATTATTAACTACCGAGAGAGCTGAGGTAGTCGAAACAATAGTTTCAAGGCAAGTAATATCACCGGTAACTGTAAGGTCACCATTAACGGTTAGATCGCAAGAAAATACTTCATCAACGTTTGTTCTAGCAACTGTAGAATCAACTGCAATATCATTCGCATTAGCAGTAATACCTTCACCACCAATGACGTTTAATGTTGCGCTACCTGATGTAGCTCCACCAGTCATACCGGTACCAGCTACAACTGCAGTTATATCCCCGCATCCTGTCCCTCCAGTTGTAATACATGTAACTCTACCATAAGCATCTAAGCAGATAGTATCAATTTTTATATTATCTGCTGTGCATCCATATGCACCAGCTCCAGCACCTGCAGTTGTTAAGGCTATATCATTGGCATTAGCCGTAATACCTGTACCTCCAATGACGTTTAATGTTGGATTAACAGTACTAGTACCAGATTGAGTCATTCCTGTACCAGCAGTTACAGACGTTACTGTACCAGTGCATGTCGTCTTAGCATTCCAAGCTGTATTACAAGAGCTCGTAACTCCAACAGTATCAGCAGCAACTGTTATTGCTGTACCAGCACCCACATTAAGAGAACCACTACTAGTAACTGTACCAGTAAGACCATCCCCACCGGTTACACTTGTCACTGTTCCTGTACATGTTGTCTTAGCATTCCAAGCTGTGTTACAAGCTGTAGCTACACATAACCCATCCGCTGTAGCGCACAAACCTGTACCTGCTCCAACAGTAAGAGTTCCAGATCCGGTAATAGTGCCTCCACCAATACCAGTGCCAGTTGCAATACTTGTAACAGTACCTCCACTATTGTTATCACACCATGGCACGTTAACAACTGCTTGACCAGAGGAGTTAAGTTGTATTCCATATGTTCTTGAAGCTGTTGATGTTACAGCATTAGCAGCAACTGATTGATCTGTGTTACTGAATAGTTCAATACCACCTCGAACTGTAGCAGTAGCTTCTGGTAAGGAATAATTGTTAGCGCCACATGCTATACCATCTAACTTAGCACCATCAGATGCAACATCTCTTCCATCAACAGTACCACCTAAAGTAATATTATTTGCAAAGTTCGAATTACCACTAGTGTTATTAATATATGATTC
>Ga0208791_1000118_pt1 | contig 41785 bp, 41 predicted proteins | sample 11_taG_FD_184084 | JGI IMG/M metagenome (GOLD analysis project Ga0208791, IMG submission 184084) | Marine viral communities from the Subarctic Pacific Ocean - 11_ETSP_OMZ_AT15265 metaG (SPAdes) (version 2) | ecosystem: Environmental > Aquatic > Marine > Oceanic | place: Pacific Ocean | collected...
TGGAGTAACACTTAAAACAAAATCAACTGTTGTAGCATTTGCTGTTGTAAATAAATCAGTTGTAAATGGAGAATAAGATGTTCTACCATCAATTGTAACTGTATCTGTTGAAGCATCGGTTGTAATTGCAACACCATTTTGTCCAACCAATGTTAATGTATCATTTTCTTGTTCAGCAACTACATTTGATTGTCCTGAAACAGCAATTGTTCCGAATGAATCTCCGCCACCACCTATTTTACCCCATGCTCCATCAGCATATCCTTCAAATTCTGAAGTGGTTGTATTATATCTTAATTGACCTAAAGCTGCAGTTGGTCTTTGACCAGTTGTACCATTTGGAACTCTTATTGCATCTGTTAATGAACCAATATCTAAACTTACGCCAGGTGAAACGGTACCAATTCCAACTTTACCTGAATTATTGACATATATTCTAATATTACCAGAGCCATCAGATATTACAATGTGATTAGTAGCTGTTCTTATATCTAAACCGCCTTCATTACCATCATAACCACCAAGGACAACATTAAAACTTCCAGTAGTAATAAGCTCACCTGCCTGATAACCAAGTAAAGTATTTTTTTGTCCTGTTGATACGGCCTGTCCAGCTTCTGAGCCAATTAATGTGTTATAAGGACCAGTTGTTGCATTCTGACCTGCATACCAACCAATAGCAGTATTTTGCATGCCACCAGTTTCTATTATTGATAAAGTATTAGTTCCAACTGCAACATTTCTATTAGCATTTTGATAACCTTGGTTTATATCGCCTCTGTGTGCATTATAACCAATAGCAATACTATCTCCAGTATTAGAAGCCCTATATTGCATTGCTTGATAGCCGATGGCTATATCATGAGTTGTAGTGCCTGTACTCGACATCATGGCATAATAACCTATTGCAATAGCTCTTTGTCCTTCATCAACATCACGACCTGCACCGTATCCAATAAATACATTTCTTTGAGCTTCCCAGGACTCTGAACTACCACCAAGAAGTTTTCCTGCCTGATATCCTATTAAAGTATTTTGGTTATGTACTGTTAAAGCGTTTCCAGCCTCAAAACCAAGTACAGTATTTTGGTCTCCTGAAGTTAAATTTGCAAAAACATCAATACCTAAACCTGTATTATAATCTGCAGCATTAATAGTTCCGGTTGTACTATCTCCAACCATGATTGAAGATGTACCAAATGTTTTAAATGTTGGTCCACTTGCTGGTGCGTCTTCCCAAGCCACTCCACTTCCTGTTGAAGTTAGTAGTTGTCCATCTGTTCCTTGAGCACCGCTTATTTTTAAATTAGGTATATTAATCGCATGTGAAAAATCAAATTCATCATCTGAAGCATCCCACAAAATAGTTGCATCTGTTGTACTATTAACAGCATCTTGTATTGTAATACCTGAACCATTAGCAGTACTTGATGTATCTCCACTTCCGTAATTAAGTGTTATGTTTTTATCTTCTACATCTAAAGTTGCTGTATTTAATGTTGTAGTTGTACCTTCAACCGTTAGGTTTCCACCAACAGTTACATTGCCTGATGTTGATATAGTGGCTAAACTTCCTGATGCTAATCTTGAATCTACTCTTGCGTCTGTATAATATAAATTACCACTTTCTGGTACAATAGAAGTATTTAATGCAGCCGATACTGCTTGATTACTTCCATTACCAATAAAAATATCACCATCATCTAAATTAGGTACTGCATTACTTCTTCCAGCACCCATAATAAATATGGAACCCGCTGAATTATCCGACCTTGTGACCTTTGCTATTTTTTGTAATTTTGATGATTCACCTGTTGGTGCAGTAGATGTTAATGCACCTGCTGTAGTAGAAACAAATAATTCATCACCTTCAGAATATGATGATGTATCTAATCCACTTAATCTACCAAATGTGTATATTGAAACTGAAGCATTTAAACTTGCATCATCAGCAACAACACCAAAGGCTGGCATTTTAGCTGCATCATCTGCATCTGCTTTGGAAACAACTGTTGTATTTCCAGAGATACCTGATATATAAACAACTTCACCTTTTGATAAAGCTTCACCAGCTTTTCCTTTAAATAATGTTGCACCTCGTAAATCACCTTGTATATCTCCTGTGATGATTGCTTCACCGGCAACTGTTAAATCACCTGATATATCTAAATCTGCAGCATCTAATGTAGTAACATTTCTACTTCCAATAACTACCTCTATTGAAGCACCATTAGGAACATTTGCATCAAAGGTTAATGTTGTACCTGAAACTGTATATGTATCTTTTTCCTGATAAACACCATCAACAAATACTATAGTATTTTCTTCTGTATCAGGATTTGTTGAAAGTGTATATGCTGCAGTTGAACCATTACCTGTAAAAGTATTGGTAACCATATCGCCAGTACCAAGTACTTTAACGAACGTTGAAACTTGTAAAACATCACCAGTATTTGCTCCATTAACTAGGATTACTGAAGAGCTTGTGTTTGCAGTATAATCTGTTCCATTCTCTAATAGAACACCATTTAAAAAGACTTGTAAATATCCTACAACATAGGATAGAGTTGCTGAATTATCATCAGAACCTGAAAAACTTGTTTGGTTACTTGTGGCCGTATAGACATATTCTTTATAAACTGCACTTTGTTGTGTTGCACCACCGGATGCTCCAATCTCTACAATTGATTCTGTGCCACTTACATTTTTCTTAAGGTATAGTTTACCATCATAGGTGTTAATTGCTAATTCACCTAGGTTTAATGCGCTAGTAGTTGGGACCGCTCCAGCTGAAGCTGAACGTCTTAAACGAATATCTTGTTGTCGGGCCAATTTTGGCTTCTCCTATTTGTTCAATCTCTATATAGAGTTTATTAAAAATTTTTCACCCTGTATATACAGGCTAATATAGTTTATTTATATTAGTAGGTTCCGCCGTCTATGATATTTGAAAATACAGGTACTCCACCTGCACCTGCTTGTAATAAGTCGTACTGTGAACCTGCTGCTGTAACATCTAATGCATTACTTCCATCACCATATACCACACCATTATCAGTAAATGATGATACACCAGTACCACCTTCTGTTACTGCAAGGTCATTTGTTAAAGTAACTGTTCCTGTAACACTTAAATTATCATCAACAGTAACTGTTCCGCCTGCTGAATCAAGTGTTAAGTTGCCTGTTACTGTATCAATCTCATTATCAGTAGTAAGACCAATTTTAATATTACCAATGTCTGCACCAGTAGCATATACATCACCAAATTCTGCATCACTCCAAGGAGCTGAAGCATCTTCTCCGCCACTTAAATCTTCGTCTTTAGTGAATACAAATCTTTCTGATTGTATATCAAAACCAAAGAAACCAGTAGCAACTGCTGAACCTGTTCCCCACTTAAATCTTACACCACGGTCAAGACCATCAGAAGTATTTGAAGTAGTATTATCTGCTAATGCAAGTACTGGGTCATCAATAGTAACTGTTGTTGATTCGACTGTTGTTGTTGTACCTTGAACTGTTAAATTACCAGCGATAACAACATTATCTGATGTTGCATTACCTAAGTTAACATTACCATTAACATTTAAAGTACCATCAATTATAGTATTACCTGTAGCACCAGCAACTGTAAAGTTACCTGTACCTACGTCTAAATCTGTTGTAACTGTTAAGTCATTACCTATTGTAACATCATCTGGTAAACCAATTTGAAGTGTTACATCTGTACCACTTTTTGAAGATGCTGTTACAATCTCATTTGCTGTACCAGTAATTTGTAAATCATCTGTTAATAAGTCAACATCACCTGTACCAGAATCACCATCAACTGTAAGAGCAGTAGCAACTGCAACTGTTGCAGCAGCTGTTAACCTACCTTGTTGGTCAACTGTAAATGTTGGTATTTGTGTTTGTGAACCGTATGAACCTGGAGTTACTGCAGTATCATCTAAGTCAACAGTAATTGCTTGCCCAGACGCTGCTGTTGTAATTCCTGTAAGACCTGTTAATGTTAATGATTGTGAATCTAAGTCGACTGCACCTGTACCTGAATCAGCAGCAAAGTCTAAATCTTGAGCCGTAACTTCAGTATCAATATATGTTTTAACACCAGCTGCAGTAATAAGTTGTGCATCTGTTGGCGAACCAGGCATTGTTGTTTGAATGCTTGTTACAACCTGACCACTTCCACCTGAAGTTTCTAAAGCTAAATTTTGTATATTAAGTGTATCAATATGTAATTGGTCATCTAATATAACTGCGCTATTTGCTGTTGCTGTACCATGTTCATGGTCCAACATATCTGTGTAATATTGTCCAGCAATATTTACAATTTCTGTGGCTATACCATTTCCGTCTTCAGCGCCAATACCTATATATAATCTATCACCACCATTACCTTGAGTACCTGTGCCGTAAGAATAACCAATTTCACCTGTTTTTAGAATAGTAGGTGCGCTTGTACCACTACTCGTCAGGTGTTTAATTCTTGTTTGTGCTGCCATTTTAGTATAATCCTCCGCTAATGGTTAAGTTTTCATTTTCTAATGTTGGTGTTACTACATATGATGCTGTACTTTGGTCAAATATTAACATTGCTCCGTCTGTTTGTCCTTGAGCATTTACGTCGGTTAAATCTGATAAAGCAATACTTCCTAGTTTAAGTGTTTGAGCAGTTATTTGATTACCAACACTTGTTTTTCCTTTTATATTAGGATTACTTCTTATCTTACCTTTTATTGCCATTTTTAATCTCTTGTAACTCCTGGTGTGACTTCTACTTGGCCTTCTACGACTCTTGTAATTGTTCCGCCACTATTAATTTCTACATCATATACATATCTACCAGCCTTCATGTTATTTGTTTGAGTTGCGCTCAAACTTATTTGTACAACTCCGGCTGAGGCATTTATGATAGATGCCGTAAAATCTACTGCAGTTGTTGATGAATATGTTTTACGTATTTGCCCTGCTACACTATATCCATCTAAATTTAAAGCATCTCCATCGGAATCAGTTACATCAATGTTTGCACTGAAACTTGCTCCTTGGTCAATTGTTAAATTTGAGTAAACTGCCATTTAATCTATACCTTCTTATTTATACTTTTTAGTTCTTCAATTTCAACTTTTAATTCTTTAATTGCTTCAATAAGTAATGGAACTATTTTTTCGTATCTAACTGCTTTATAACCATTATCTCTTTTAGTCACAACTTCAGGTAATACTTTCTCTACCTCTTGAGCTATAACACCAACATCATGTCCTTCATTACTATGAATATTTTGTTTTTCTTCTTCTGTTAATTCTTTCCAATCAAATTCTACACCTCTAATTTGAGATAATTTATCAAGTGCATTTTGAATTGGGTCTACATTTTCTTTTAACCTTTCATCTGATGTAGAGAATGCAACAATATCATTACTTGCAACTATCTTACCATTTGTGCTTGTGTCTGGAAGCATTCCTACGCCCAACGTATTAAATCGAACATTTGAAGATGCTGCAACAGCTTGTCCAATAGATATAGTTGAATTACCTGTTGCTGAGCTTACACTTACACCAGTACCAGCTATGTTATTTGTAACTGTATCTGTATTTGTAACTGTTTCTGTTGCTGAGTTAATTCCTGTAACGTGACCATAAGTATCGAGTGTAATATCTTGAATATATGTTCTACCAGTATTATTTACTGAAGCTTGGTTAGATGTATTAGCATGTGAAATACTAATTGTTTCAGCAGCACTTTGGTTTGTTGTAAAGGCTGCACCACCTGATAAACCACCACCAGCTGAAAGTGTAATTGTTCCATTATTTACAGTAGGATAACTTGGACTTGGTAATGTTACAGTTTTTGTATTAACTGCTGTAACGTGTCCTCTTGCATTTGTAGTAACACTATCAATTGCTGTAAAGTTACCGCCAAATCCTGGTGATGTAGAAGATGTATTATTTGTTCTACCTATATTACTATGATTTATTGTAATTGTTTCGCCTGAACCTTGGTTAGTAGTAAAGTTACCACCAGTGCTTAAATCTGTTCCTGCACTTATTGTAATTGTTGCATCATTAATTGATACAGTACCAGAATTGATATTTGTAATATGACCAAAAGTATCAAGTGTAATATCTTGTATAAAATCATTATTGCCATTATTAACTGAACCTTGGCTAGACGTATCTTGGTGTGATATTGTTAAATCATTACCATCATTTGATATATCAATACCAGCACCCTCATCAAATCCAAGTCTTTCACCTGAACCGATAGGTTCTTGTGAAGTTCCATTTAAATATAGTTGCCATGAACCATAATTATCAGCATTTGTTGCACCAGTATAACCTAAATTTCCTAATGTTAATGTATGTGAATTGATATCTGTAATATGACCATAAGTATCAAGTGTAATATCTTGTATAACAGTTGCACCACTATTATTTACAGAAGCTTGACCTGATGTATTTGCGTGAGAGATTGTTAATCTATCACTTCCTGTATTTACACCTAAAGAAATACCTGCAGTATTATCTACTTGACCACTTCTAATATATAAAATATCATTATTGCCATCAGCAGTAATGGTACCTAAATCTGTACCACCATCATTTTCTGGTATTACTCTTTTAAAGATATTTTGTGTTGAACCTTTATCTGTATTTGTAACTGCAAAAGATAAATCGAATGGGTCAGCATCTGAACCTGGTGAAGTATCTGTAAAGTTTATATTAATAGAAGCACCATCTCCAGCACCTTCTACAAACTTAAATTCTTTTCCATCAACAATGGTTACTTCAGTTCCATCGCCGTCTTCTAATACAAAAGACCTAATATATCTATCATCAAAGTCATCTGATGTTACAGCTGTTAAATGACCTCTTGCATCAACTGTTATTGATTTTATATATTGTCCATCTTCTGTTGAAGCATTACCGTATGTTCCATTTAATGTTGATGTATCAGCATGACTAAATGTTACTGTATCATTACTAGCATTAGTTGTAAGAACCATACTAGTGCCTGCAGCTAATGATAATGTATCGTTATTATTATCAGCTGATATTTGTGTTTGACCTGATACAAATATATTTTTAAATATATTTTGTGATGAACCTTTATCTGTATTTGTATATGTTACTGCAAAGCCTGATACGCTTTCACTTAATCCAGTTCCAGCACTAAATGTTAAATTATCACCAGGACCAAAATCACTTCCTTCAATTTGAGGAGTTGAAAGTGTAGCAGTTGAAAGAATTAATGAACCATCAGCTTCCCATCTGTCTGTTGCATAGTTATATACAATTGAGTGAGCTCCTGTTACACCAGAAGCAACTCCACTTGGACTTGTAATTGGCCCAACCTCTAAACCAAAACCACCTGAACTTGGTTCACTACTTAAATTATTACCTGCAAGAACTAATGTATCTTCTACTGTTAATGTTGAAGTATTTAGTGTTACAGTATCTCCTTGTACGATTAAATCACCAGTAACTGTTAAATCGTTTCCAATTGTCACATCGTTTGGTAAACCAATTGTGACTGTGTTTCCACTTACTGCTGTATCTATTTCTGATGATGTGCCTAATATGGATAATGTTTCACCAAGGTTAACTGGGTTTGTTGTACCAGAACTTGCATCTAAATTAAATGCTGAATTTGTTAATTTACTATTTGGTATTGAACCTGCTAATTTAGAAGCAGCAATACTTCCAGCCAACATACTATTTTCTACAGTTCCAGTTCCTATTGTTGATGTAATTGTATATGTTCCAGTTGCTAGGTTTGTTAAAGTAACTGAACCAGTAACATCACCACTTAAAGCAATTGTTGGGTCTGCAACTAATGCAAAATCAAAATTACCATTTGCTGAATCCCATGTTACATTGATTCCTGTTTCACTATTACTTGAAATTAAATCTTTAGCATTATAGAATGTTACTATATCCTGTGCACCGTTATTTACACCACTTGTAATCGCATTACCGGAATCATCAAGCCCTACAATTTGAAAAGCTCTTCCGCCTTTATTACTACTAACTTGGTTTTCATTCCACTGTAATTTAACATCTGGATTACTTCCATTATAATCAGACCTTTCAAATACTAAACCTCTTTGGTTTGTATTAGGTGTTAATTCTATAAAGGCAGTATCAAAAGCAACCTGCGAACCCGCTCCACCACCGATGATAAGACTTCCTTCACTTACATCTAATGTAGAACCAGCTTCAATTGTTAATGTTTTATTACTTGAATTTGCACCAAATGATATATCACTTTCTATACCTTGCTCAGTACTTGAAACTCTATCAAATTTTTCTGAAGCAAGTTCTCTAACTGCAGCAGATAAATTAGTTGCACTTACACCAGTAAGTGTCATATTACCTATATCAGTTTCGTGTTCGTTAATTGCGCCAACAATAAATTTATTTGTTGTATTTAAACTTGTTAATGAACCTGCAGTATTAATATCAGCTTGAATATTATTAACTGCTGATGTTAATGTAGAACCTAAGCCACTATTTAAAGAGCCTGTACCTACTTCTGCATGTAATTGATTTAATGCTCCAGTAACAGTATCTGAGTTGCTATCAATTGATGTAATATCTTCTGTACCTAATAATACTTGAGCAGTATTAATTGCAGATGTAATATCAGCACCAGTATATGATGTATCACCTATTTCTGCATCAATAGCATTTATAGCAGAAGTTAAATTAGTTGGATTAGCAGCATCGGCCGGACCACTTGCAACAAAGGCATTAGCTCCAACTTCTGTTTGTAACTCGTTTAAAGCAGCAACTAAGTTTGAATCATTTGTAAAAGTACTATTAATTGCTGTAATATCACCAACTTCAGAATGTAATTGACTTAATGCTCCAGTAATTGTATCATTTCCGCCAGCAATTCCTGTAATATCAACATTACCTATTTGTGTTTCATGTTCTGATATAGCACCACTTACTGTTGAAGCAGTTGTTCCCATTGCACCTGCAGTAATTGTACCTAATTCTGCATCATGCTCATTTATTGCTCCAGCTAAATCATTTGCTGATGTTGATAATATAGAAGAAACTAAATTACTATTAGTTCCTCTAATACCAGTTTCTAATTCATTAATTGCTGATACCGCATCAGTTGTTACATTTGTGCCTAATGCTGTATGGTCACCAAGTTCTGTTCTTAATTCTTCTATTGCTTCTTTGAAATAATCTGCTGATAAACCAGTAAATGCTACACCGGTGCCATTTACAAATAATTCACTATGTAATTCATTTATTGCATCGACAATCGATGTCTTATCGTTTGTTAATAAACTACCTAATGTTCTTTTTGTTCCACCTTCAGCATTGAATAAATCTGCTTCTAATTCATTAACAGCATCTGTTAAATCGGTTGCACTTAAGTTAAGAGATAAGTCACCAACTTCTGTATGTAATTGGTTAAGCGCTGTTGTAATTGTATTATCAGAAGTTGCGATTGCATTAATATTTGCATTACCAATTTGGTCTTCATGTTCTCTTATTGCTGTAGATACAGTTGAAGCTGTAGTACCCATAGCAGCATCGGTAATTGTTCCTAACTCTGCGTCATGTTCGTTTACTGCATTTACAAGATTTGTAGCAGTAGTTGTTAAATTTTCTGTGACACCGACATCATCCTGCAATTCATTGACTGCAGCAACAACATCCATACTAAATATTTTAATGTCATCATTTGCAGATGCATCTGTATTTAATTCAATAGCATTACCATAAGAATCATCAATAACTGTTAAAGCACCGTGGTCTGAAGCAGCAATTGCAGTACTATTATCTGAGAATCTTAAATTTGCACCAGCACTAAAAGAACCACTATAACTTTTAAATAATAATAGCGTAGAAGTTGCTCTTAATACAGTTGCTGTAAATCCATTTGATTGATTTAAAACTGTACCTTCTGTAATATCTGAAACGTCTGGAGTATTTGATAAAGGAACAGTACCTCTTAAACTTACAACGTGAAAACCATTTGTTGTTAAGCCTTGTATTAATTCTGTACCATTTTTATAAACTCTCACCACACCAACATTATAAGATTCACCAATAAGTCTATCTACATTTGCATGAGCAATTGTATTTGTACCATCACTAATATCTGTAGAAGAACTAAAAGTACCTGTTGAATTTTTAACTAAAATCTTTTCAGTAGATGATGCTACAATTGTTGCTGAATATCCACCACTTTGTGTAAGTGTATCTCCTGTAGCAAATCCTGTTAATGAACTAACATCTTTTAATATAATATAACCACCAGTATTATCTAATACTTCAGATGGTTTTATTTCAAATCTAATTGTTTTTGTGTTATCATCATTACCTTGAAATAAAGAATCACCTGCAGATACATCTACAAAGTCATAAGTCTTATCAGTGAGATTAGAAGCAAGCTGTTCGTTATCACCTAAATGTAATGAAACCTCATTTGCCTTTTGACGTAACTGTTCTAAAGTATCTGTCTTATATATTCTTGTTTCTTTATTCGCCATTATTTCTTACCTAATTTTTTTAAGAGAGTTTTAATTTCTTCTAAATCCTTTTTCATTTGCTCTAGTTCAGCATCCTTGGATTTCATAATTGAACGTTGTTCTCTACGATTAGAAAATGCTGTACTATTAGTATTTATAACTGCATTCGTGACAGTATCCTTTTCAAAGCCTGGTAAATTTTCTACTTTTTTCTTTCTTGGCATACTCTATCCTATGTTGCGCAAATTGCTCTAAAGTCTTTTACTTTTGGTACATTCGATGTCGATGTTGAACGTAATACTATTTTAAATTGTATTGTTCCAAAGCTACCAATATTTGCTGCAGCTAAAGCCGTTTCATCTAAATCATATCTTACTTCACTAAAGCTACCTTCGGTTACAGGTATTGCTTCAGCTGGAGAAGCAACTGTAAATGCTACATCATTTATATCAACTGATGAACCACCTTCAAGTGTTCTGTAATATAAATCGACATTTGCTGCACCTGGTCTACTTACATTCATAAATACAGTTGCACTATCGGCTTCTTCGTTTAATTCGATTTTCTTTGTAATATATCTTGAAAGCTCAGCACCGCCAGTTGAAGTTGTTTCTGAACCACCATTACTACTAATTAAATTTTCTATAGTATGTACTGATGCTCTATTTAAATCAATAACTGGAGATAAAGCTTCGTCAGTTGTACTTAATACACATCTTATTTTATAAGATTTATTACCACCTTGGCTATTTGTTTCATTAATTGCTGAAGCAATAACTCTTGGTGCACTAAATGTAAAGTTTTTATTTGGTAATATTTCTATCTCATTACTTACTGCAGAATATGCTGTTTCTGTACCATTTATACTTTTGTTAGTATAAGTTGAAAGATAGAATCTAGCAGATGTTCCTGGAACTTGTATATTTTGAAGTACTGGGTACATGACATCCATGTGTCTATTTTCAGTTGCTGTAACTATACTTCCACCGCCTGCACCAATACCAGCAGAACTGTTTGTTGATACATCAGAGTTTGCTGCAGTAATAGTATAACTATTATGAGTCACACTACTTATAACATGGTCACCATTAATATTAGCTGCTAATATACCATTTGTGTCTGTTGCTCCAGCAATTGTAACTCTTCCGCCACCATACATTCCGTGGTTTTTATGAGTGACTGTAATTACACCAGAATTTTGAGTTGTTGCTAATGGGTTACCTTGTAATCTTCTTGCTGGTACAGCATCATTTACTAATGTTAATGTTTTTTCTGATGTACTAAATGAAGCTCTGTTTAATTTGAATTTTAAATCTTTACTTTGTTCTGGTGTCCATGTTGAAGCATTTTGTGAACTAAAGAATACACCATTATATGGCTGTTTTGTAATTCTTTCAGATGTATTTGTTAAATCAAACCCACCCATTTCAGCGACATATACTTCATAACCATCTGATTGTGATGTTATAACAATTGCATATTCAGTATCTTGTGAAAGATAAACTGGATAATCAAAAGCAAAGTTTGTTGCAGCTGATGCATTAGTATTTGCAAAATTAGCTATAGAAGTACCAGCTTGTGTAGCAATCTCGCTTGGATATAAAATCTTATCAGCACCTGGAACAATTCTTTGTGTAGGTGTTCCATTTTGAGTTGTACGTATTGTAACTCTTACAGGTACTGCAGCATCAATTGTCTTAAAGAATAAGTCAACTGATTTTGCAAAAATACCACCTTGTTTATCAATTAGTATAGTTTCTGCTAATGGGTCAACCCAAGTTGTTGTTTCACTTACTTGTGTATCAACTAATGTTCTATCTTCATTTAATTCTGATTGAACTAATCTTGGAACCTTTGTAGATACAATTCTACTCTCTACAGATTCTATTAATCCTTGTGCATGATATTGAGCTTCGGCATAGGTGGTTTCGTTATCTTTATTGTTTGTAGAACTGTCTGTAAGTCTAAATTCTCTTACACCAGTTTGGAACTTAAGAGCGGCATTTCTTGGTATTACAAACGAACCCTCTACTATGCCTGAAGCGTCAGTAACTAAATTACCATTTGAAATTTCTGAACTTGTTTCATCTAAATTTTCGTATGTTATAACATCAGTTCTATCTGAGAATTCTGTATATGATGTTTCTATACAATAATTAGATACGTTTACTCCATCAAAGAATGGATAAACTCTTGTGTTTGGTTTAAGTAATTGTGCTTTAAAGAATATTTTTCTTGAACGTATAAACGGAACAAAGTTAACTTCAACAACTCTTGTTCCATCTGTTCTTTGTACTGTGTCGAATGCAAGGTCAGTTCTTAAACCACTTCTTGATTGATTAGTTGTAGTAGTTGTAGATGTAATAGTTGTTTCACTTCCTCCAACTACTGCAGGTCCTCCAAATCCAAAGAAACCTTCTTCAAAAGGAAATCCTCTAAGATTAAATAGGTTTGCTCTTCTACCTACCTGTCGTCCTGGAGTAATTTGTGAATCTACATCAACCTCTACACCTTGCCAATTTGTTTCCCATTCATTCCATACTGTACCTAATATACCCTGCTCTTCTACCATTTGAGCAAATTGGTCATATGAAGCTGAATCATCAATAACAACATTTGGTCTTACATCTGTTTCTTTCCATTCGTCAGATTCAGGTGATAGTTCCATCATACCTGCCCAACTAAATACGTTATATGGATTTACATTTGATGCAAATGATGAATAAGGCTGATTAATATAATTTGTTTCTGTGTGAGGTAATGTTATAAGAGAACCAGTTTTTTGTGCAAATGCATTTGAACCATTACCATTTGCTTCTGAACTTAATCTTACTAAGTTTACATTTCTTTCATCAAACTTAGGTCTTAGTATACCAGCTTTTTTATCGATAGCTGCAGTATAATCTGGATTTGATGGGTCACCAACATTATGGCCTCTAAATCCATCTACTATAAATCCATTTTTTAATCTTGAGAATCCACCACTATCAAATAGTTCTACATCTGCAGCACTTTGTTCTAATAAAGATAATGAAGTATAATATTCTAGATTTTTTATTCTTTTATCTAGAGCACTAATATCTTTCATTGTATATCTTTTATTTTCAATTATTTGTGGAACAATATCTGATAAATCATATACAAAAGGATTTAATTGTAAATTATAAATACCCATTGAATCTTCAGGTGTTTCTGGAGCTTTAGGATTTTCTGATGGAACACCAGTTTCTACTTTAAACTCACCCTTACGTGTAATGTAAACCTTATCTATTCTTGGCATATAGTGTTCAACTTCAGCAATTGCAGCATGATTTGGTTTAGGTGGTTGTGGGTCACTTGCAGTACCATCACTTTGAGAATCAAAAGTATCTACACCACTGTTTGCTTTTCTTGGTCTAAAATCTAAACAATCTAATAAATTGACAGCACCTTTATTACTATTAAATATAATTTTGCTTGTTATATCTGTTGCTGGATAAGAATCTACAGAAAAATAATCTCCTGCAGAATGAGTATAATAATCAAACCTAACTGTAATATTTCCGCTTGGTGTTGGAAATCCTGGCTTTAATATAACTTTACCATTTTGATAAAAGTTATCTCTTTGTCCATTATCTAATGTAAATCTATCTGTTATATCAACACTATTTGCATCTAATACTGAAACAATTCTTATAATATCAGAAGTAGCTAAACTTAATTCACCACCAGATAATGCACCAGTAACAGATGTTCCAGCATCGCTATCTGCATAATTTTGTCTTGATTTTTCTTTTTGAAGTATATTTTTTCTGACATCAGCCATTACTTTAAGACGACCTGAACCAGGTGTACCACCACTTACATTACTAAATGTAATTGTAGTTGCACCATCAGTACCATTATGAGTTGGCGTTACATCAATAACACTATTATCTAAGGTTGCTGTAATACTGCTTGTATTAATAAATGTTCCATCAGAAACACTAATAGCATTTGAATTAATATCAAATAATTGTTTTACTACATAAATTGTATCAGTAGTTGTATCATCATCACCTAAAAGAGTTTTAACTGCTGATTGAGGTAATGGAAATACTAATCCATTATTACCTACATCAAATAAATTACCTATTTGTGTAGTTACAAAATCTCCAATGAAATCTTGTGTATTACCTGTTTGCTTAACACTTTTTACAGAACTAAATACATTAGTTCCTGTCATATTAATATCAAATAAATATAATCTTAATTCTGAATTGACATATTCTAAAGCTCTTGCTCTTGCAGTTCCTATTTTATTTCCTGAAGACTGTCCTTGAGCAATTGTATTTGTATGTAAATCTAGTGTTGCTAAAGTATTTACATTAGGCATACCTTTTACGGTTGATGCATTTAATTTAATATAGTTACCAACTGGAATACTTGTTGTTGATACATTAACTACATTTGTAGAATTTGCACCTCTTGGTTTTTCTACAATTAAGTTTTTAGTTGTATTATTTTGAACTCTAAATCCTTTTACATAAGCAACTGATGGGTCAATACCTACAACAAATCTATCATCGCCATATATTGTGGCAGCTGCAGTATCACTAGCATCACCGTCTGTAATAATTTCTGCAGTTGTTTTAAATCCAAAATTATTTCCAGTATTTAAATATTCTTTTTTATTAATTTGAAATGGTTCTACAACATAATCGCCAGATTCTTCGAATGTTCTTCTTGCTAATCTTTCTGTTAATTCTGTTTCTGTATTTTTATCTGTTTTATCTACAGCAGCTTTACCATCTTCAATTACAATTAAAGTAATATAACTATTTTCTGTTCTTGATGCTAATGCTAATGGTTCTTTTATAAGTTCAGTAGATATTTTATATCTTTGTGCACCTGGTGCTGCAGTATTTGGAACACCTTGAGCATTATCTAATAATGTAGAATCTGTACCAGAATCAACAACATTTTCAGTAACTTTTAAACCTATAATATAATTTGGTGTATTTGTATATTTGTCAAGTAATAAAGAACCCGCAGGAACATATACAAAAGTACCTGCAATAAAGTAAACACCTTCTTCAATATTTACTGCTGAACCATAACCTGTAGGATTACCTGATGCTTTAACTTTACCATATCTAACTAGAGTTCCATTTGAGCTTAATTCTTCACCAGCTGCAAAGACTGATGTTGTACCTGCTGTACCCGAATTTGTATATTTAACATATAATGTTGCAGCGTCTCCACCTGCAACAGCAACAACTTGTAATACTTTCGCTGTTACGCCATTGGTAGCTCCAGTAATAGTAGTACCCACAAATTCTGTTAAATAGTTATCTGCGTTTAAACCATTACCACCTCCAATTGTACTATTAAATGATGATTCTATTTTTACGTAATCATATTCTACATTTAATGTAACTTTACCATTTACAACTCTTGAACCATCTTTAAAAGCAAACTGACCATATCGGTCTATTTGAGCTTGTAATGATGTTTGTAATTGTGTAAGTTCTCTTGCTTGAACAGCATAACCTGGTCTAAAAAGTACTCTATGATAATTCTTTGTTTCATCAAAATCATCAAGCGTATAGTTTACAAAATTGTTTTTTACTACTGTTGTTGCCATAAATCTCTCTTCCTAATAATATATATTAGAATTCTAAAATAACTTTTATATCTTCAATCTGTGTTGTTGTTCTACTAATTGGGTCTCTGTTTTCTAAGAATAAAATATCACCACTTGCTCTATCAACTTCTGGTGCTCCTACTGCATTAGAAGATTCTAATGAATCTCCTTGGTTAGAAGTTTGTCCTGTTACAGCTTCTCCATTTGCAAATGTACCATATCCAGTTTTATCATTTTGATGATATCTGATATAACCATTTGATGTATCTATTTCAACTATATAAGCCTGTGCACCTGATGTTCCACCAACAATTAATTCATCAACCAAATAACTAGAAACTGTTGCAGAACTATTAAAGTCTAAATAAGATGTTGCTTTTAATGTATCTGCAGTTGCAATTAATCCTGCTAAAGGTGTTGTGTTATATTCTTTTGGTTCATTTAAAAGTGTAATTTGTCTAAAATCATTACCAACTGTTAAGTCACCACCATCATTACCGTCTAGTTGTGAATTTAATGAAACAAAGAATCCACCAAGTTCTGATACTGGGTCAACACCATGTCCAGCCTTTGGAGTTAATACTGCTCTAGCTGCAGCATCTGAACCACCACCGCCAGTAAATGTAATATCTATGACTCTATAATCTGCACCTTTATTATTAACAGTGACTGCTGTGACAGCTCCACTTGAAATAGTTGCTGTTGCTGTTGCATCAGTTGTTCCATCACCTGTAATTACAACAGTAGGTGCTGATGTATAACCTGTTCCGCCTGCTGTAACTTCAATTCTTTCTATACCACCTGCTGTAGCAGAATCTCTTGAAGCTTTTTGGTTTAAATATTGTGCATAATCTGCTTCTGATAAAACTTCTTCTGCAGATGCGTCATCAGCATAAGCAAAAGTTAATTTTGTTGCAGATGCTATACTTTGTGAAGCACTTAATGTAAGTGTTGAACCATTGATTGCAGAAATTGTTGGTTTAGGACTTGTTGTAACACCATTACCAGTTACTTCCATACCAACTGTCAATTCGTCTACTGTTTCTGTTAATACAACAGTTGTACTACTTGATACTGTTGCTGCAACAATCGCACTTGCACTTAATGGAACAGTTTTAACGGGCATATAACTATTTGTTAAGAATTTTTCAGCATCAGCAACAGAAACTGTATACATATATTTCCATGTATAACCATCTGATTCTGCAGTTGGGTCAGTCAATGTTTGAGTAGGTTGAATACTAGAAGCACCACCACCTGCTTTGATACATTTATAAACTTTAAATTCTGATGTGATAATATAAAATGCTTTATCGAAAATTGATGCATCATCTGAATCCCATGCATAATATGAGTTACCTGATGTCCATGTATATCTTGGTACAACATGTGATATATCAGTAGATATAATCTTTTTCATACCTATAAGGTTTGCTCTTGCTTCACCTAAAACGTCAAGATTATCGCTTGGTAATGTTGGTGTAGTATCAGTCGTATCAGATGTTGTCAAAGACCATACGTCCGATTTACCAATAGCCACATATACACTTGACCCTGCTACTTGTTCTTTAAAGTGTTTAGCATTTAAAGTTCTAAAATTTGATGTGATAATTGCTGCCATTCTTCTATCCTAGTTTATTCAATATGTACAAAAGTACTTGTATTATAGTTATTTATATCAGTTGAGTCAATACTTTGTAATGTTTTATCGTTTAAAAACTCAATTGTTTGATTACTGTTATAAAGTCTAGCTGTATCGAAATAGTTGCTAGTTCCTTTTCTTTGTATGTAGTTATTATTTATAATGGTTCTAAAATTTGGATTTACAACCTTTACTCGATGTTCTGGTAAAAACTTATCTGCCGATTGTGTAGATGTCATAATAGAACCAGTTGTTTGTACTGGATTTACTTTTACTTCTGTTATAAGTGTATCAACATCATTATGATTTAAATTTATAATGCTCTTATGTTTTAATTCTGGCACTCTTAATTCGTTGCTTGCACTACTACCTAATCTTATAACTGGGTCTAATATATAACCCGAACCTGGTTCAGATATATTTACACTATTAATTTCGCCATCTGAATCAAGTGTAAAGTTAGCTTCAGCTAATACATTACTAGATAATAAATTACCATCAGCATCTTTTGCTGTAGGTTGTGGAAATATTATAGTAGGTGCTGAACGATAATTTTTATCAGCTAATCCATAAAAATCTATAGAGGCAATTGAACTAGCATTTGAATTTGCTGCTACTGTAGCAAATAATGATTTCCATCCTGAACCTTCTGAATTTATTATAATATTATCTATGTCTAATCTACCATTAGCATCTAAACCAATAGTTACTGATGGAGTAACTCCTGTTTGGCCTTCTAATTCGATACCATTAAATGTGATTGTTGGTAAAGGTGATGCTGGATATCCAAATCCAGGTTCTGCAATACTAATTGATTGTAGAGCTCCATCTAAAGTAGTTGCCGTAACAGTTGCTGTTTCACCAGTAAATGTATGACTTGTTCCTGTTCCTAAACCTGTAATATCTATTTCTGAACCACCTTCTGTTGCAGAAAGTTTTACTTTTCCTGCATTTGATGATATAATATAATATTGTCCAGTATCAGATAATCCACCAATTGCAGTTCCTCCACCTGAACTATACGTTACTCTAGAATTTACTGGTAAAGCAGCTTGTTGAGCACTTGTTAATTTAATTGTATTATCTGCAAGATGAATAATACCTGATAAATTTGATGGTGTTTCTTCGTCACTTCCATCAAAAGTAATTGCTGAAGGTGCTGCAATAGTTACAACAGGTGTTTGATAATCTTTACCACCATTACTAATTGCAATAGAACTTACTCCACCGTTTGTAAGACTTGCAGTTAAAACTGCTGCAGTAAATCCTGATGGAGTTCCAGCATCTGATGTTGTAATTGTTGGAACACTTGTATAACCGCTTCCTCCAACTAAATTACTAAATGCATTTATAACACCTGTTTTTAAAGATACTGATAGTGTACCTGTTTTATGAATATAAGCATCAGCACTTGGTAAGAATGTTGATGCAAACATTTCAACAAGTAATGGAATATCTTCTGGTCCAACAATACCTGGTTGTCTATTAGGCATTGCTGATAAAACTTTTCTTGCAATCTTAATTAAATTATCCCATAGTCTTGTATTTTGTTCACTTGTATCAAATTCATCTTCACCTAATACTGCTTTTGTTAATTGTAAGAATATTAATATTTCTGCAAAATAAATAAATCCTGCAGGATGAACAAGTCTATCATACGATAATTCCCAATCACTTAAATTTTTACCAGTTTTAATTAAATAAGAAAACTTTTGAAACTTTAAACTATCTTGTACTACAATACTATCTGATAAAAAACCTTTATTATCTAAATATTGTCCACCTTTTGTTAAGTTAGGATTAACATCCCAATTACCTGATGAAGGTATTAATACTTTATCGTATGGAAATTCTACTTCAGCAAAATCATTAAATAATATTTTAAAGAATATTTCAATTGAATCTGATGAACCTCTTAATCTGTAAAAGTCTATAATTTGCTTATAAAGATTTCTTTTATTTACAGTCACAGCTCTTGGAATTGTAGCAGCAATTTCTTTTTGCATTAATTCTAAATAATTATCTTCATTTGTATCAATATCCATTGCTTCTTCAATGGTATTCATTACATAAGATGGTCCAGGACCAACCCAGTATTTAACAATAGTAGTTAATTTAGCAGTATAGTTATTATAAGCATCTAATCCATTAACTGTAAACGTCTTACCTATTTCTGATGTTGATGTTGCCAGTGAACCAGGCAATTCATTACCATTTGTAATTGCAACATTAATATCAGTTAAAGCAATGTTAACTGTTGTGCCGTCTGGCGCTGTAAGTACCAATGTAGAATCTGCACCCGTTTCATCTGTAAAAAATTTATTGTTATCGTTATTAGGGTCAGGAATTCTAAATTGAGCCAAACCACCTAAAACAATATCATCAAAACTTAAAGTTTCTTGATAAATAAATTCATCCATATTCATGAATGTATAATAAGCTTGTAAGAATTTATCTAACTTATCTTTATTTTCAAGAATCTCCGATGGTATTATAGAATCAAGACGAACATCTTCTTTTGTTTTATGTAATGTTCCGGTCTCTACACCTATAGCACCTGGAGTTAATGTTCTTTTAGTTGGCATTATTTAAATCTTGATGTTGTTGTATAATTAATAGAACCAGCTGAACCTGCAACTGCAATCGTATCAACTTCTGGTACAATAACAACGCTATTATTATCAATTGATAATAATTGGTCTCTTTTTGGGGCTAAGTCTAATGAATTAGGTATAACAGTTATTTTTATTTTATCTGTTGTATCTGGTCTAAAACTATTTAATATAATAGTACCTTTTAATACGTCTATAATTCCAGCTTCATTAATAACAGTTACATTTATATCATTTACAACTTTATAAACAATTACTTTTCTATTTGTTGAACCAATAATTGGCTCATCTCCAAAGAAGTGGTCTATGTTATTTATTTTAAATGCTGATGATGTGAGAACAAAATCTGTTGATACACCTGATTGATAAAAAGGTGAACTAAATGTTAAACTAAAATTATTATCTGCATTATTTAATGGTGTAATCTCTTGAAACATTCTTGGACGCACCATTGTATTGAGTATTGATGGGTCAGCACTATCGATTGCTCTTGTTAATTGTGAATGTCTAAACACACCATCAAATTTATTTAAGTTATTAAAATTATAATCCTTAATTGTATCTCTTACAACTGATTGTAATTCAACTGAACTTCTATCTGTTAAGTTTGGATTATATTTAAAGTTAACATCTAATTCCAAATTTGTAAAATTAGGGTCAACAATTTCTGGTGTAATTGATACAACGTTTTTACCTTTTAATATTGCACCAGTAATATCTGTTTTTTCTGCAGTTGTAAGTGTTTCGGCTAATAAAGGTTTTATTGCAATATAAACTTTACCATAATCAGGTGGGTCATTATCTTCTCCACCCCATGTTGATATTGAATCAATATTACTAAATTCTTTTTTAATAATAGATGCGTAATCGTCAGAAGTAACAGCTCTGTTTTGAGCAATAAAAGTAAGTGGAGCATTAAATCTTATTGACTCCATTGTTTCTGCTTCGACACCACCTATAGCATTTGTAACTGTTGTAACAGAAATTGTTCCAAATCCACCAATGTTATCTACCATAGAAAATGTATTTGCACCATTACTTTCTGTACCTTCAGTTATAACATAATCAATTGTGACAATATTATTATTTGACGGTTTAAATCCAGTAACACCATCACCAAAATATATTTCGTAATAACCACTTGGATTTTCTTGTAAATAATAAACTTTAGATGTTGAATCTAATCCTCTTAATGTTTCAAAAGGAGTATATATTTCAAAATTACTAGATTCTTCGTTTGATTGAACTCTTACTCTTAATGTACTTGTATCTGAATTATAATCTGATAGTTGAAATTTTTGATTTTCAATATCATTATCAACTCTATATTTTAATTCTCTAATACTACCTTCAGAAATAGGTACATTTGTAAATGTATATAATGTACCAGATAATATTGCTTGTTGAGTTTCTAAAACAACATATTCAAACTCTTCACCACCAACAATTGTATTTAATTTGGTACCTCTATTTAAAGTTAATTCAGTTGGTATTGTTCCGATTTCACCAGCAATATTTACGACAATATTTACAGTTGCTCTTGGTGATAATACTGACCTTGGTGTATATCCTAATAGTTTTGCTCTTGTTACAACATTTCCTCTTATTTGTGCTGAATCTAAAAATGATTCATTCAAAGAATAGTGAGCATTCATTGCATTATAATGAGTATTATATGCTAATACATCTAATAATACATTTAAACCTGAACCATCAAAATCATAATCGCTAAATTCTGACTGTTGCTTTAAAAAGTTTTTGAGATTATTTTTAATATCTGCAAAATCTAGTTCTGTTACATTTAAATTTGTTGCCATTTTATCTTAACCTTCTTAATACAATTTCAACTGAATCAGCTGAATCATATTCTTTTATATTGAAATTTACTGTTATACCATATTCATTAGCCTGAGAATTATCTCTTATGACTATATTTGTCACTGATATTCTAGGTTCATATTTAGTTAATACTTCTCTAATATTGTCTCTTAATTCGATTTCAGTAATAACATCTGCAGGTTCATATAGTAATCCTCTTAGATTAGCACCTAAATCATCTTGAAAAGGTCTTTCGTAAAAGTTACTTATTAATAAATTCTTTACTGCATTTTTGATTGCAGCGTCATCTTTTAAAGGTATAATGTCTTTTCGAATAGGATGTATTTTTAAAGATAAATCTAAATCACTCCACGGCTTTTTCTTAGAGACAACACGAGCTTGCTCTAATTTACCTGTGATTTGTTTACCGCCTGTATATAATCCTGCCATATATGTATTTATACTATTTAACTAGCTCCTTCCTCAACAACTGTATTTGGAAGTGCACTTTGTGTATTATTAATGAGTGTTTGTACTGATTCTGGTAAATCGATTGTTGATGGAAAGCCTATAAGCTTTAAATAATCACAAAAACTAAATGTAATCCAATCAATTACTGAACCTAATCCTATTTTACTAAAAAAATCTTCTACCTTTTTAATCCATAACTTCATTAAATATGTCTGCCATTCCTCTGCAAACTCTCTTGCTCTCTTTAATAATCTTTCTTTTTGAAATTCTGGTATTTCTACATTATCATCAAATTCTCCACCTAGTAAATCTAATAAACTAAATCCAAATATTTGAACCTGTTCTAATTCTTCTATTGTTTTATCTCTGATTAATGCTTCTAAATCTATTTCTTGTAATCCAGGAAATGATGGTAATCCTAATCCGTCCCATATTTCATCAAACAAATCTATAAGACCAGAAAATCCACCAGTCATTAATAGATTCATTTTCTTTGCTACTTCAGAACGTATATAATTTCGTATTGATTCTTTTTTAAAGTCAGCTGTTTCAAATTTATTCCATACTTTATATTCGTCTGGTATTAAATCATATATACTATCAACTTCATCTAATGATATATTATCTAAAACACTATTTGGATTTGCTAAAAACTCTAATATGTCAATTTCAATACCAAGTATTGTGACATTAAAATTAATTGAAAAGACTTCATTAATTAATGATAATATTTTTTGTTGAACATACATAGGATATTCAGATGATAAACGTGTTATCATGATTTCCCATTCTAATTCTGGTATTTCTATCTTCTCAAAGTTTGGGTCATATATATCCAATAAAGAACGTATACGCTCTAGCTCATCTTTTAAACTATCTATTTCATATCGATAAGCATGAGTAGCCAAACCACCAAATAAGTTTCTTAAATTTGCTGGAGTTGGTAATAGAACATCAGGACATTCTATTTGTGGCAATGATATAGCAGGAATAGTCATTATATTACAGTAGTTTTTACAGAAGATTTAATGGTTATAATACCATCAGATTCAATGTTTGTTGTACCACTATTTGTAATTGATAAATTATTATCTTTATCTATAGTTATTTTTGCACCTTTTGCATGAGTTACACTTAATGTTTCATCATCAGATGTATTATCGATTTCAATTAAATGACCTGCTTTTGATTTATATACTTTATTATCTACTGATGATTCTGTTGGTATGTCTTGTTTACCTTTTGTTTGTGTAGCAATTGAACCCATAACAATTGGGTCTTGTGCTGATGGACCATCTCTAAAAAATCCTACAACCCATGAACCTTTTTCTAAATGATGATTACTACCATTACCTTCTTTTGATGCTGAAGTAACTGGCATCATTACAGTTGCCCAAGGTAAAAATGGTGTATGTATACCATCATAAAAACCAAAAGCTCTAACTTTTACTCTATTTAAATTTTCTTTATCATCAATATCTCTTACTTCACCAATGAACCAAGTAAAGCTTCCGTTTTTATATTGGTCTGCATCTCTTCCTATCATATTATATCTCCTTCAAAAAAGAATCCTTTTTCAATATTACATTTTGTGTATAGCCTTCTTTTGAAAAATGATGTAGAATACCAGTAACTAAATGCTTACCTGATAAAACTTTATCACTAAATTCTTCTTGTTCTATTTGTTCTAAAGTTACGTCAGCATTTTTTACTAACTTTAAATCAATTATCATGCCTGAGCTTAAACCAAAATCTCCTGGTATTATTATTTCTTGTTTTATAGTATCTAAATTATGTTGAATGGCTTGAGCTTTTAAAATAGTATTGTTTGCTGGCGAATGATAATTATTGCCTTTAGTAACATAAAAACCACTATCATCTAATACACTTTCGTTTTGTTTATCAAAAGCTTTAGAGTTCAATGAAACATAATATTGTTTTGAATCTTGAAAATCTTTTAATATTCCTTTATCATCTATTTTCATTTTATCAGAAATTGGTGGATATGTATTCATCGTAAATCCATCTGATTTTTCATATTTCCAATTTGCGGTATCTAATGTTTTAGTACTGATGTCAATAGTATTTAATTGTGCTCTAAATGCACCTTTTAAAGATGCTGCATGTTTAGATAAATTAATTTGTGAAACTAATTTCATAATTTTTTTAGATTCTTCATCAAAAACAGCTTCTCCATCTTTACCGTCTAAAGCACTTGATTTATAAAATGGATAATTATTATATTCTTTATAAGCTTTTTCTTTAAAATCATTTCTAATTTGATTATATGAATTTAATACTAAACCATCTTTTGCAGTTTCATAAAAATAAAATGGAGTACCGTTATCAAAACTATTTCTTAATAACCAGCTTATTGCTTGTAATGGACTTATTCTCGGATATATTCCATTGATTACGTCCTTACTATTATTTTTGTTCGATACTTTTAACTTTGAACTCAAGTCTCTTGTAACGATGTCTTTTATTAATCTTGAAGCATTGTTTTTAAATTCTCTTCTTAGAATTTTTGAATTATTTAAATAAATATGCTTTGATACACACTGTAATGTATATGCTTTAGATGATGGTGTTGGTGTAGAATAATCTTTTATTTCAGCAATATGTAAATTTAAATCAAAAAACTTTTTAATATTACCAGGCTCTTGTCTACCTATAGTTAATCTAATTTTTTCATTACCAGCAATATTTAATTCATTAAATAGATTTAAAGCATCTAAAATAAAAATATCTACTGTTATTCCAGATTGATATAAGCTTTCATTTATTTTTACATCTTGTACTATTTGAAATAAATCCACTACAGTATTTTTATTAGTAGTTAACTTACATTGTAAAATAGCATATCCTTTTGGAGATACAGCTATAGAATTACTTGTCGTATTAACATTACTCATTAATTAATTCTTCAAAGGTTGTAGTAAATTGATTTATATATTCTGGGTCAACATATCTTATAAAAGAATTCTGGTCATTTGTAGCTTCTAAATGTTCTCTATTCGTAACATATGATAATGTATAAGCATCTTTACCACCTGTGATATGGTCAGCATTTGTAACTGGTTTTTTATTTGAATCACCTGTTTCATAATAATAATATGGTGCATCTAAATATTTGTATACATTATAAGTTGAAACTGAATCTTCAGTTGTTGCACCAGTGATTAATTCTTTTGCTCCAGTTGCGCTACCAATATAAGCACCTGTAACATTTTGTATTACTAATTGACTTAAATCTGTTATTTTTCTAGTAAGTGTGCCTGATGCATTAGTAACTGAACCTGTTAAAGTTTCACCTAATTGAAATCTTCCTGCTAAACTATTTTCAAAATTATTTGTTATTTTAGGATTTGTTTCAATAACATAACCTTCATATTCTTTTGCCATATATGCTTGCAAATCTTCTTGACTCATTGGCCATGACCGAGTACCATCATGTAAAAAATCATTTATAACAAAAAATGTCCAATAATATTGTGATGTTCCATATAATCGACCAGAAACAATATCAGGTCTTTCACCATTTTTTATTTCATATAATTTATATGCCGAATAATTATCAATAAAAGAAGGTAATGGTCTTACACTTCTAAAAATATCAGTCATATTTTGAGATATACCTTGACGATTAAAATCATATTTTACTTTTGGAAACTGTTTAAAAAAACTCATGATGGCTCTCCAGTTGATGTATCTTCTGGCGTATCATCTTTTTTAAACTCTGATGGAACACCTCCACCATAGTAATTATCAGTTTCTATAATAGCATCATCTTGAGGATATAAATCTTGTCTTACCAGAGCTCTTTCTTCCGTAAATGATAATGTTATTCCTATTTCTATTGGTGCACCAGTTCCTTTAAACATTGTATTTGCTGTTTCATTAAATGTTGTTTCCATACCAGTAAGATAACACGGTTTTATGTTTGGCATATATTGATTTATTCTACCTTCAGAATAAAAATCTATATCAAACAATGGAGGATATGTTAATGCAACTTGTCCAGTTCTTTTTGGATATAAAAATTTTCTAAATGTTCTTTCAATATTTCTAGCTTCTCTTGTTTCTACTTCACTTTCTGGTACTAATTTAAAACTAAAACTATATGTACGTATATTGACACCTTCAAATGATTGTCTTGTATAAGGGTTTACTGCAATACCGGCTTTTAATGCAGCTTTACTTCTAATATTAAGTCCACTTCCGCCTGAAGCTATTTTATTTTTAGAAATTAATCCAGCTGCATATACATCTTCTCTTGTGACGTTAGCGTTTCCACCTAAAGCTCTTTTCGCAAAATCTAATCCACCTTTTAAACTTCCTAAGTCAAAAGTATTATAATTTGCACCATCAGAAACTCCAACTCCTGGCGGTTGATATAAATATACAACAGCTTTTCCTTTTCCTTCTATTTGTTTTGCACAAAATCTCATAAAAGGAAACCCTTGAGATGCACCGTCTCTTAAAGTTTCTGGAAAATAAAATTTATGTGTACCATCTAAATCTATTCTTTCAGAAGGTTTTACTAATCCTGTATATAAATTTTTTAGTTCTTCGGTTACATTAACTGGTTCTTCTACTGCACCTTGAGGAATTTTTTCTTGTGTGGTATTCCTTGGTATATACGCTTGTCTACCTGTACCGTCTCCTGCATCTTGAGCCATACTTTTTTCCTGTATAAATAATTAATTAACTATAGGATTATTTATATGAGTTACAGCGGTAAATACAAAATAAAAAAACCAGAAAAGTATGCAGGCAACCCTAATTCAGTTGTTTATCGTTCTTTATGGGAAAGACAAGCATTTAAATGGTGTGAAAACAATCCAAAAGTAAAACTATGGAACTCTGAAGAGATAGTTGTTCCATATAAATCAACAGTAGATAAAAAATTACACCGTTACTTTGTTGATTTATTAATACAATTGGATAATAAAGAAACATATCTTATAGAAATCAAACCAAAAAATCAAACTGTTCCGCCTAAAAAGCGTAGTCGTAAAACTAAAAAGTATATAAACGAAGTGGTTACCTATGCAAAAAATCAAGATAAATGGGAAGCAGCAACTCAATTTGCTGAACATAAAGGTTGGAAGTTTCAAGTTTGGACAGAAGAAACTTTAAAAAATCTAGGCATAAAGATACTGTAATCTTGTATAAATAGATTATATGGCAAGTTTATTTGACACATTACAAGCAAATGCGTTTAGAGCAGGTGTTCGTCAGCGTACAAAACAATCACAAGCGTGGTTTAAAAAGAATGTAACAAATTTGCAAGTATCTCGTGAAGCTTTAATGAAAGATACTGCATTAGATAGAACATCACAAAATATACGTGGAAATATGTATATGTATTTCTATGACCCAAAGTATAAAGAAACTTTACCATATTACGATAGATTTCCATTAACAATTATGATTGATGGTGCACCTGGTGGATTCTATGGATTAAATTTGCATTATTTAAACTATAATACTAGAGCTGCATTTTTAGATGAATTAATGGCATTAGGACCAGAAAAATCAACTGAAAGTTCTAGGCTGACAAAAATAAGATATAATTTATTAACAGGTGTAAGAAAATTTAAAGAATTTAAACCGTGCTTTAAACATTATTTAGGTAAACATGTTAAATCACAATTTGCAAGAGTGCCTATGACCGATTGGGAAATAGCAATATTCTTACCAGTAGAACAATTTAAGAAAACAAGTAAACAATCAGTATGGGCTGATTCTAATAGAATAGCGAGAAACTAATGAGTAGTATAGAAAACTTAAAATCATTAATTAGTAAAAAAGGTGGACTTGCAAAAGCAAATCGATTTAATGTTATATTTACACCGCCTAAATTAAGTTTGTTTAATTTTGATGGTGAACAAATAATATCGAGTTTATTGACTGGTCAATTTAATGCAAAAAATATGATTAATGACCCAAGAGATATCTCAATGTTATGTGATTCAGTATCGATGCCTGGAAAACAAATTAGTACAATTGATTATCAAACAGTAAAACAATCAATTAAAATACCTTATGGAACATTACACGATGATGTTAATTTAACTTTTTTACTTACAAATGATTATTATATGAAAACTGTATTCGATACATGGATAAATAGTATAGTAGACGTAAATAAATATTGCGTTTCATATAAAAAGGACATTACTTGCGACGTTATAATACAGCAATTAGATGAGCAAGATGTGCCAATATATGGCGTAAAATTAGAGGGAGCATTCCCAACAACAATGAATGAAATAGTATTATCAAATGAAAGTACTGATACTATTCAAAAGTTGAGTGTGAGCTTTAGTTATGATACTTATAAACCTCAGGGTGCAATAAGTAGTACAGGTAGTGCAATACGAAATGCATTATCTATTTTTGGATAATATAATAGGAGAAATATTATGGCTTTACCAGAGCTAAATACTTCTAGATATAAGGTTGATATACCGTCAACTGGTCAAACAGTGACTTATCGACCATATCTAGTAAAAGAAGAAAAGGTTCTAATGATGGCAATGGAATCCGGTGATAATAAAGTTATCATGCAGGCAACCATTGATATTATTAAATCTTGTGTATATGATGATATAGACATTGATAGTTTAGCAATGTTTGATATTGAAACATTATTTTTGGCATTAAGGTCTAAATCCGTTGGAGAAAAAGTAGACTTAAATGTTAAATGTGAAAAGTGCGAAGAAGCAAATGAAGTTCAAATTGATTTTGACGACATTAAAGCTCCTGTTGTTTCACAAGAAAATAAACAAATCATGTTAACTGAGGATGTTGGTGTAATATTGAAATATCCATCTGTGAAAGATATTAATAAATTTTCACAGCTTGGAGATGAAACAGTAGAATCAGCAATGAAAATGATAGTTGCATGTATTGATAGTATATTTGATGCAGAAAAAGTATATGATGCAAAGGATGAAACTCCTAAAGCATTAACAGACTTTATTGAATCTCTGAATAACGAACAATTTACAAAGTTATCAGAATTCTTTAATGATATACCAGCATTAAATAGTAATATTGATTTTGTTTGTAATAAATGTGGAACAGCAAATAGCCAAGAGTTAAGAGGACTGCAAAGTTTTTTTACATAGGCCTTTCGCACGATAGTCTTGTAAATCATTATAAGACAAACTTTGCAATGATACAACATCATGGATATAGTTTGACTGAACTTGATAATATGTTACCGTGGGAAAGGGAGATATACATAGCTCTTTTAACGGAATGGATAGAAAAAGAAAACGAACGTTTAAAAAACGAACAAAGGAGATTATAATGGCTGAAGGACAAGACAATAGCAGAAATGAAGTAGAAATAGACTTAGATAAGTATATGGCTATGATTGAGAAGCTTGACGAACAAGAAGACCAGATTAAAGAAATGAAAGAGGAAGCTAGACTTGCTGCAGAGCAACTAGGACCTCGTAAAAGAAAATTCATGGATTTATTTTTAGATGATAATGACTTAAATGAAAAAGCAATCATAGGATTTATATCATTCTTTCTAATGATGTGTTTTGGTATAACAGATTTAGTTACTGCATTAGTGTGGGACCTAGATTTAAAAGTATCTGAGACAATTTATACATCATTTGTGGTGGTAACATTAGGTTCATTTGGTATATCAGAAGCTGGTAAAGCATTCGGTAAATAGGAATAGTTAAATGGCAGAAGCTCCAAATCAAAAAACATTAGGTGATGTTGTAGAACAATTGCAGGAATTAAATGCAGCTACTGAAATGGCTGAAGAAACTGCAAGGTATACACAAGAACTTCGTGATTACATGCAAAACGAAGGTGCCAATTTAGACACTAATCAATTAAGCGCAATTGAAGATTTAATTGCAGTATTAAAAGATGGAAGATTAGATGATTTAGAAGCTGAAAAAGAGCAAATGCTAAGAGCTAGAGTAGAAGCAAGAAGAGATGCTGAACGTAATGATTTACTTGAAAAGATTTCTAAATTTACAGGTGAAAATGTAGAAACACTTAAAGCAGAATTTGGTAACAAAGGCCGTGGTGTTATAATGGGTATTATAATAAGAACTGCAATACGTGGTGTATTATTAGGATTTTTATCATCAGTATTCTTTGAACCATTTAGATTAATAGGAAAAGGTTTATCTGCAATAGGTACTAAAATAGGAAAGTTGCTAGGGTTTCCAGGTTTCTTTAAAAATTTAAGATTAGGTATACAAACTAATGTTTCAAATGGATTTAAAGCTTTTGTAAATATATTTAAACCAAAAGGAAATAAACCACCAGGATTTTTAGCTAAAGCTGGTAAAGAATTAATGACAGTTATGAAAGATATCTTTCGAATTGTGAGAGTTAGTGTATCAAATGTATTAAAAGTTTTAACTGCTGTAACTGGTTTTTTAGCAGGCAGATTTGGTGCATTAGAATCTTTAACTAAAATTAAATTTAATGTACCTACACAATCAAAATTTATAGGTTTATTTGCAAAAGCTCTTGACACATTGTTTAAACCATTAAATGGATTAGTTAAATTATTTGGTACACAACAAAGTAAAATTGTTAAGTCAATAGATAAAGCAGGTAAAGCAGCCATTTCAACAACTGGTTTTTTTAGTAAATTAGGAACTAATCTATTTACTTTCTTTAAAACATTAAAGCCTATACAAACAGCTTTTCAATTCTTAGGAAGAGTAGGTAATGCTTTTAAAGGTATAGGTAGAGTTCTTGGTAGATTCTTTGGTGTATTTAACTTTATTGTAGGTTTCTTCAAAGGATTTAAAAAATATGAAGACGGAAGTTTTGTTACTAAATTATTTGCAGGTATAATGGGTGGATTTAAAAATCTATTGCTCATGGGTCCTATTTTCATATTAGATGGTCTTAGATTTATATTAGGTAAAATATTAGGATTCTTTGGATTTGAAAAAGCTGCAGAGTTTTTAGCATCATTTTCATTGACGAAAATAGTAGGAGATGCCTTTGATGCGGTCACAGATAGTATAATACAGTTCTTTGCAAAAATTAAAGATACTATTAGTGATATAGGATTTGGTGGCATTATAAAAAATATTGGCGTTAGTATGTTAAAAATAGTTAAAAAAATAGCAACGTTTCCTCACGCAATTATGGCAGGCGGATTAGGTGCAATAGCTGCAGCGTTACCTGGTGGTAAAACACCTATGGAAGGATTTAAAGAAGGATTTAATAAAGTATTTAGTGCTGGTGATAGTGCATTAGATTCATTAAAAGCAAAAGCAGATGGAATGAATAAAGATGGTCAACTAATAAATGCTAAATCTGAAGAAGGTAAAGCATTAAGAGATGCAGCAATTTCTGGCCCTAGAATATCTGATGAAGAACTTGCAAGACGTGGAACTGTTATGTATGATATACAACAAAAAGCAGGTGATACTGTTAATGTTATAACAACTGCTACTAAAGATGCAGTATCAAGTGTTAATGGCGTTATAGCAAACGTTTACACATAAAAAAGGGGACCATTCAGTCCCCTTCGAAAATCAAATTTAATTAACTTTCTTTAGCTAGTTTAGCAAAGTAGCTTAAGGTGTCATCCTCATCAGAATTATTTTCTGCTGGTGGAAAGCTTGTATCAGCTGCTGCAACCGGTGCTGCTTCTGCTACTGGAGCTTGACTCATAGTTGATTCAACCGGAGCATGACCTGCATCAACACCAAGTACTTTATTAAGTTTCATACTTAGTTCATCATATGATTTATAATTAGCAGGGTCAACAAACTCGTTTAAGCTATAAAGACCATTATATACTTCTGTAAGTCTGGCTTCATCTCCTTCATGTAAAGCTGATGGTGAACTAAACTCTGATTTGTCATAGTTTACCCAACCTTCTACTTTTCTGATTTTGATTTTAAAGTCAGCGCCTTCCCAGAAATCATAAGGATTTACAGGTTGTTCATCTGCAAATTGTGGTTGCATTACATCCATGATTTTATCAAAGATTTTTTTACCAAATTTGTAAAGAAATACCTTTCCTTCATTTTGAGGATTGCTTGGGTCGGAAACAACCAACACATTACTTACATAATGTAATCTTCTTTTTCTTTCCCTTGCAACAGCTTTATCTTCATCTCTACCAGTATTCCATAGAACTGAATTTGCTTCCGATACTGGGTCATCTTGTCCAATGGAAGTCAATGAGTTTTCGATATACCATAAGCCAGTAGGACCTTTAAATCCGTGGTCCCAATATCTTACCCAAGGAAGGTCTTCACCTTCTTTTGCAGGTAAGAATCTGATTACGGCATAACCATTTCCCGCTTTATCTCTAGTAGGTTTCCAGAATCTGTCATCCGCATAGGAATTAGTTTCCGGTTTTGCTGTTGATACTGCTTCTGCTGCTTTTACGAGTTTATCGATTGATGAGCCTCGCATGCTCTTTAGATTTTCTAGTGACATATATTTCTCCTGTATTTACACTGTATTACTGAATTATCCACTTTATTCATTATATAATATATTATACCACATTATGCGGTATTTGTAAAGGTTGTTTTTAATAAATTTAAACATTTATCTCTATCAAACTTTACGAAAGGTTTGTATTTCATTATCTTACGATAGATATCTGGCCAAATAATTGTATCAGCTATCTTCTTATTTTCACGTTCTACAAACCCAAGTATTGAATCCAAGATTACGATTGTTTCCAATAGTATTTCTTCTTGAAGCCAAAGCTTTACTATCAATGGATGACTATTATCTTCTGCTTCTAGAAGAGAATCAAATGATACATCCATATCGTTTAGTTTATTTATATCGTTTTGAAACCTATATGTTAAAGATTCCATTACTTTTTTATGCTCTCTATAATATCTTTCTCCACCTTCATTTAGCATATCACCGACATACTTTACATCATTTTTAAAGTTAGCAACATAGAATTCTTTTAATTCAGATTCATATGTCTTTGCTAACTTGGCAAAGAAAAACTTATCCTTTCGTTTAAAGAAAGATTGAGGCGATACGTTTGATTTAAAATTATATTTAACTGCATCATAGTTAGTTTCAAAATGTAACTTTAATGCATTATATAGTTTATATGATTCAAACGGGTCATTCATATAGGAAGCTTATTTCCTTTTTTAACTTTAATAAGATTGAGACTTGCTGCTTCTTCCTCTATCTTTTGTTTTAAAGAATCAGTTAAAAGCTTTTTCATATTCTTATAGTCCATACCTCTTTGCTCAATAACATAAGCAGCTGCATCGATATAAGACATTTTATTATTATTCACAAGATGTTCTACCGCAGTAGAGAATCTTTTACGAGTCATAATCTTTTGGTCTATTGGATTATCCGACAAAGTCATCTCCTTCATCCCATGAGCAGCCTGTAAGTCCGCCTGCTTGTAATGCCTTTAAAGTTCTTAATACCTCTTGTGCATTTCTACCTGTGTCTAATGCATTTACTGACACATGTTGTATAGTTCTATCTCTATCAAAAATAAAAGTAGCTCTATAAGGTACACCTTCATCGCCATTTACAATACCTAAAGTATGTGATAGACCTAATCCACAATCTGCTGCAAGTGTATGATTAATACTTCCTATTGCATTGTTCTCCTGTTTCCATGCTAATTTACAGAACTCATTGTCTCCACTGATTCCTACTACATTTGCATGTTCAACTAAACAATCCATTGCTGCAATTTCTGTTGGACAAATAAAAGTAAAGTCCTTTGGATAGAAATAAACGACAGACCAATCTTTTTTAAGAGGTTCATATCCTTCATATATATTTACTCTCACAAATTCATTTTTTTCATTGATTCCCTGCAGTGAGAAAGCTGGAAATTTATCTCCTACTGATAGCATATTATCCTCCTAAAATACTCTCATTAAAATACAGTCAGCATTTATTCTGCCTGTGGGTTTATTAATTTTTGTTGTAATACTATCCCAAATCTTTTCAATTTGCTTTTCAGTCTTATTGAGAATCATTGGTAGTACTTCATCAGGTTTTCTTAAAGTTGCTTGTCTAGACTCTTTATCAAAGTTTTTAATACTTGTACCACTTATTTCAAACCCTGATGTTGCACTTGTTACGTACTCAATCAATTTTCTATTCTTACGATTATATACGTAAAGTTTGTTTTTAGTAGGTACTAATATTGGATTAATAGATGTTAATTTAACATCAATATCTTCTTCACAATATTTTAGTTTAGCTACTTGAGCATCTGATGATTTTGGTTTTTTAGCTCTAGGTATTCTAGCAGCTTTAAAAGAATCTCTTAATCTTTCAAGGTCAGCAAATATTTCTTCAAATTGTTTTAATATTTTTCTTTTCTCACCTTTACTAAAGTGTGAATATGCTTCAATGCATTGGTCGCATGTTCTATCATAAGCTTCTTTAATATTATTGTATTCGTCTTCTATGACTCTTTTAAATATATTAATTGCATTACCTTTTAAGCCATGCATTTTAAATCTATTATACGCACCAAGCTTTTGTTTAAAGTCACTTTCTAACCAACCTTCAACTATAATAGAATCAAAGTCATGATAAATAGTTTCCATTACTTTTCTTCTTGTTCTTTCTGCTGGTGTTATAACTACAATATTTGCTTTCTTTGCTTCTTCAACTTTCTTTTCTTTAAGACCTAGCTTATACATTTCATCAACAAAACTTTTTATTTCATTAATAGATTTTTCATCATACTGCCAACCTCTATACAATAACTTAATTGGTTTATTTACTTTCATAAATCTCCAGGCTGGTAATCTTTTTAATACTGAAAGTTTCTTTTTATTATACTTACAATACTCAGTTGCAAACTGATATGTTGTTGGCATATAGTCTTTTGATTTATAAAAATAATTATACCAATGAGCTGCTTTTGTCCAGGCTGAACTGGTAAATTCTGACTCAGGTGTAAATATTGGTTCAACTCCTAGATACTTTTCATCTAAACTTGGACCTCTTTTTCTTTTTCTAACTGCCATATTTCTCCTTTTTAGTTTTATTATAACACATTTTTTAGTAAATGTACACTGTTAAGTTGGCCAAGTCTCCGCGGGTGATAAGGAGTTGCGTTGATAAGACTTGACCGTTGATTAATTCTTTTCTCCATTAATGTAATTTTCTGCAGCATCTTCTGCAAAAGATTCACCTTCACCTTCATAAACTTCTGTATAGTCATAATCTTTATTATCATAAAACTCACAACCCCACTCGCCGTCTCCTCTTTTAAAGACTTCAGCTTTTCTTTTTGTATCATCATTCCAAAATGATGAAATATAATCATAAGTGTATTCTTTAGTTTGCTTTTGTTTATTTTCAATTAATGTATCGATTTTAGATTCGATATCATCTAGTCTTGACATTACGTCATCAAAATTATAATAACTCATTGTTTCTCCTTAGTTATTTCTTGTATGATATAAACTATTCCATTACATAACATACAAAATATTATAAAATATAAAAAGTATTCCATTAATCTTTTTCCCAAGGCAATGGAATATCTTTACCTTTTTTTTGTTCTTCATAAACATGTGCTGACATATATGCGAACCATGCCGCACCTATCATTATTAATACAGTAAATATTGTATTCATTAGTTTCTCCTCATCTTACTGATATCCTCAGCTTCTTGTTGTGAAATGACTGGAACTGCATTTGACTTATGCATTGTTGCAATACCTTTTACTAAAGTGCCGGTATATTTCATAGTTTCTTTTTTACTAGTATCAGCCTTTGGATAGTTACCACTTTCCATATATTCTTCCATAACTGATTTATATTGTGCAGCTTGTTGTGCTCTTAGCTTATCAAGAGAAGATACTTCAATAGTCATTGGTTTAAATTCAACAGGCTTTTTCTTTACTCTGTTAGAAGCATGCTTCTTTCTTTTTCTGCCGTGAATGTCATATCTCAATGAACCCATATAAAAATTAGTAGCCCCCATTATTTTGGACCACCATTATGACCAATCATGGTCTTTTGTTTTTGCTTTTCTCTCCATGCAAGGAAGTGAATTGCCACTTCTCTGGTTGAGTGAGTTAGAGTACTCACTGGACTTCTTTTAGTTTTTTTCATAATCTTTTAATTTGCCTCAATATATTATCGACTTCAGGGTCATTAAGATGACCTATAACATCGTGCGTAATAGGAGTTGAATAACAAAGTTGTCCTTCGTGTAATACTGCAACTTCCCATTGTCCTTTTACATAGCCATATGAACCTTTATGCTGAATAACGCTTGCGCCATATCCATTGGGAAACTTATATACTTTTTGTATACCTCCCATCATTCTATTTTTTTCGATTAAATATTTGTTCATAATGTATATTATACCATAGTTTTATGTAAATGTAAAGGATTATTTTAGTTATTTTGATTGAATGATTGTATAAGGGCATCTCCCTTAAGTTCATATTTGTCAAAGATAAAAGTTTCTCCTGTAGTAAGTTTACGCTCTATTCTACCTGAATTGTATTCTATATCAGTTACGCTTTTTCCATTTGTATCTTCAGGTCTATCGTCATAATACATACTTGATACACTATGGGCATGTATTGCTTTTACTTTACTTGCCCAATCCTCTGCTGCAAGCTTTTGTCTTTGTTTTTCTACTACTTCGTCGTATTGGCCCATTGTCCTTTTTCTCCTCTTTCTGCAAGTTTAATAAGTTGTCTATGTTTCATATCCCATAGTAATTTAAAATCTGGGTCTTGAGCTCTATCTCTAGCATTTTGTAATGCAATGGCTCTTTGATGTCCTTTATCCATTAGTTCCACTCCGAGTCTAGTTTAGAAGCTTGATATGCGTCCATATAAGAAGTATCTTCAAGATATCTTGATATGTCTTTTTCGCTATGATACATATTTTCTTCTTTGAAACAGTCTAAACCGCCTGGTGATTGTTTACCAGCCTTTTTAACTTGCTTAGTTAATTTAGATTGCTCTTTGATAATTGATTTTCTTGCATCAAGCTTAGCAATTATTTCTTGCATATCTTTTTCTTCTTTATACTGATTAAGCTCAGCTTTTAGTAAATCAAATGCTTTACTCATAGTATTTCTCCTTCAATTAAATTTTTATTTGAGAATCCGCCACCAAATGGTGCGTACTCTAATTTTGTAACATGACATTGATTGTCATATTGCTTTCTTTGTTTGCCTTGTACATATCCAGCAAGCGACTTTGCTTTTGCTTCGTCTTCTGCATATATGTATGACTCTGTTGTGATTAAAAATCTTTCCATAATTTACTCCTTAAAATACTATTTCTCTTGTTATTTCTGACTCAACTGGTGCATTCAGTTCGAACCATTCACCTAACTCTTTTTTACTTACAAAGTCACCATCTTCCATGAGGTATTCATCTTTGTAATTTGCACGTTTTGTATTTGACATATCACCAGTCCATGTTTCAGTTCTTTCGAGGATTTCTTTCTTCATCCAACCATCTTCACGATTATCAGTGACTTTCATGAAGTTAACTGAACCACCGATGAGAGTAAAATCAGTAACTGTTTCCCAATCTTCAACTGTTTTAGTTGTATGACTTACAACTTTAAAGTCTACGATATATTCTTCGCATCCACCATTCGACTCAATAAGAGTTGTGGTAATGTAAGGTCTTACTTGAGCAACGATTGTTGCAACCTCATTTTCGTTGAGGTCACCACAGTTAGGCAATTCATAAGTGTTACCACCCTTGAACTTCATGTATGGTTCTTTGGCACAGCCATAGTTTTCCATGTATTGTGTTGTGATTACTAATTTATTCATATTAACTCCTTATCAATTTATAGTACTATTATACACTAGTTTTAAGCAAATGTACACCCTTTTTGTGAAATAAAGTATATAAATTTTATATATAATTTATTCATGTATTGTCTCCATCTCTATATTCTACGCTATGTTTTTCAAACATTTTGTTTGCTTTTCTTTGCCATGATTTTTCAATTTGATTGTCAAACCATTTTCTAAACCATTGTCTTAACTTACCCATTAAAAGTTCCCCGGTGCAACTTGTAGACAAGGGATTCCATTTGCTCTCCACATTTCAACAACTTGGTCTCTATCATCGAATACCATGTCTGGTTTCCAGTCAGCTTTTATAAGCTCATCTAAAACTCTTTGCTTAAACTGATGGTCAGGCTCAAAGCTGTCATCTGGTCTCATAAAAAGATGTGACCAAAATACGCCCATTGTTTGTTTGAGTTGATGTTCAGTTAATTCTCTTTGTCTTTCTTTACGAGCTGAAACAATAACTATTTCATGGCCAGCATCATACATTGATTCTGCAACTTCAAAGACATGCTCCATACGAGTGTCATCTTTTGTTGCTTCTTCAAACGCTTTCCAATCTGTTGATACTCCTTCCACAAAATGTCTTCTGTGTTCAACATCCATTAATGTTCCGTCTACATCAAATATTATTTTCATTATGCTACCTCTCTATATCCTGCTGCTTTACCATAGAAACCTAATGCTTCTAATTCTAGAACTATATTATTGAATTCAGCGCCTGTGCTGTCTTGTGGATAGATACCAACTGTCATTGGGTCACTAATAAATAATTGGCAATGTTCCCATGTAGGATTTTTTGCAATATAATCGTTTACGATTTTTTGGCCTTTTTCAAAAAGCTCTTCGTCTCTTGTTCTTACTTCGAAATCTACGATTTCATATCCTGCCATAGTCAATGATGGCTCTGGTTGGTTGCCTAATATTCTTACTGTCATAATTTACTCCTTATCTTTTAAACTATATGGGTATATTATACACTAGTTTTAAGCAAATGTACACCCTTTTTGTGAAAATAATGAAAATAATTGTGAGAGTAAGGGCTTTCTACACAGTTAAGGGCTTGAGAGACTATCTTTTAGGACAGGTATTAGGATTGTTTTTAGCTTTATTTACAATTTTAGTATTATTAATGACAGCAAGACCTATTATCATATTTAATAATGTAATATCAGTATCACTCCAAACTTCTCCTTTAGGGTTAAATACTGTGGAAAGTAAAAGAGTCTTATGAATAATTAAATGGTCTCTATGAGGAACTAGTGGTAAAGTTGGATTGGCCTCTTCAATACAGGAATATTTTAATCCTTGTATTGTTGAATAGACATCTAATGTATTTACTAAATACCATGCAGCCCATACCTCTTTATTCCTATTAGATTGGTGTGTATATGACAACCTTTTCTGATTTTCCTTTAACAAGGATTTTATCGATTTCTGTAAACGTTCTTCGGTCTTTACAGCTTCTATAAGTTTCGGGTCCCAACAACACTCGAATCCCATCATAATTTCTTGTTTGGCCTTCGAGTCTAGCGCCAAGGTTGACGGCATCTCCGATAACGGAATAGTCAAATCTAGATTCTGAACCCATGTTTCCGACAATACAGGTCCCGGTATTAATACCAATGCCAATATCAATCCTAGGTAAACCTTGTTCTTCAAGTTGTTGTATAAGCTCATCTGCTGCCTCGCATATTTCAATAGATGTTTGCACAGCTTTATAAGCATGGTCTTCACAATCAAGCGGAGCATTCCAAAAAGCCATGATACAATCACCCATAAATTTATCTATGGTTCCACCGTTCTTTAAAACGATTTTTGTCATAGTATCTAAATAATTATTTATAAGAATTACTAATCCTTCTGGGTCATCATTGTTTTTATAGTGTTCTGATATAGGAGTAAACCCACAGATATCCATAAACATAAATGTCATTTCTTTTCTTTCTCCACCTAGGCGCAGAAGCGATGGGTCTTTCTGTAATTGTTTAACTAAATCCGGTGATACATATGTACCAAATTGTTTCTTTACTTGTTGTCTTAATACAAATTGTTTATAAAAATTATTAAAACTCGATGAAGCAAACAAAACTATATATATTATTAGAGAATCTGATAAGGACAGGAGTATCTGAAATTCGTTCCAGGCGTAATAGGAAGCGTATGTTATCACAGCAGCGCAGCCGAAGAAGGCAACAGCACCAATCCAGACTGGTAGATAGTATACACTCAGAATTATCAAAAGAGAACCAATTAGAATCATTCCTAACTCAGCAGCATATGTCCACTGAGGACGAGATATTGGATTATCCGATATTATTGTCTGAAGAGTTGAAGCTTGTATTTGATGAGGATATTGAAGACCTGCAGGAGTGGAAACCTGTGGCACAATACCTTTAGCAGTTACACCAATGATTGCTGTCTTTCCTTTTAAGTCTGGTAATGCTTGTCCATTATAATCTATTGATTCAAAGTGTGTATTCCACTTCAACCATATACTTCCTCTTTCATCTGTAGGTATAATAAAAGGTCTTAATACTATACTTTCTATTCCACTTTCATTCAACTTAATTGTATATGACTTTTTACCTTGCATTGCTCTGACTGTTTCTAAAGCAAAAGATGGATATAAATCTCCATTGACTTGTGACATTAATGGTATACGTCTTGTTTGATTATCTACTTCTGGAGCACCATTTAATAGTCCTGCGCCCCAAGCATTTGATTCCAATGATTCTATATTTGTAATTAATCCACCATATCGATAAGTTAAATCTAATACATCACCACTATATCCATATGTTGCATATCCTACATAAGGAGCTTTTGTTGACCTACCATTACTATCAGCATCTTGCGATAATATAATTCCATTATCTTTTACCCAGCTAGCAAAAACTTCATCACCACCAAACCTATCTGCTTCTGGAAACATCATAGTAAATCCAATCATGCCAGCATTTGCACTTCTTAAATCAGAAATCATTTGTGCATAGTTTTGTCTTGGCCAAGGATATTGGCCATAAGTACCTAATGAATCTTCGGATATATTAATTAAAACAATATCATTTGAATGTTCGACTTCAAGTGATTGAATATATTGGTCAAAAATACTTAATCTAAATTGTTCTAATAATTGTGGGTCTGCTATTCTTACACCTAAAAGTGTAATACAAAGTGTAATACTCGTCCAAATTGATGTTAAATATTTCATAAATTCTAAAAAGTGTAATACAAAGTGTAATACCTAATTGCCTTGGGTCACTGATACACTACAACCACCAACTGTGTTACAATTTTGTGTGA
>Ga0208791_1000119_pt1 | contig 41417 bp, 50 predicted proteins | sample 11_taG_FD_184084 | JGI IMG/M metagenome (GOLD analysis project Ga0208791, IMG submission 184084) | Marine viral communities from the Subarctic Pacific Ocean - 11_ETSP_OMZ_AT15265 metaG (SPAdes) (version 2) | ecosystem: Environmental > Aquatic > Marine > Oceanic | place: Pacific Ocean | collected...
TCCACTAATTACTTAGGTACGTTCACACCCGCTCCACTACCTACACCACCAACAGCACCACTATCTTTCTTTGGTATCTTGAATTGGTTCTTACCCATACGTCTGCGCTTCTTGACGTTTGACGCATTGTTTGGGTTAGATTGTTCCTCAGAATATAGAGGGGTAGATGCACCCGCCGCCACCTTCTTTTCAGGTGCTGGTGCGGGTTTTGGGGCTGGTTTTTTAGGCTTCACTACTTTTGGTAAAACCCGTCTAATTGGTTTAGGTAGTCTTTTAACAATCTTCTTAACTGGCGGAGCGCACATTAACTTCCCCCTTTTGGTATGTTGAGGCCAGTACCACCAAGGCCACTGACGTTCACGTTGTTTTGAAGGGGTACTTTGAACATGCCTTTACCGCGCTTCTTCTTCTTTAACTGCCCAGACGTTGTATCCACAGCATTAAAGTCAATATCACTATTTGATAAAGGAGATGCGGCAGATGACGGTGGTGGTGCAGGGGGGTCAGGCATTTTTGGCATTTTTGGTTTGAATGGACCAACACACATAATTAGGTTTCCTCGTCCTCTGGAAATTCGGTTAGTTGACGTATCTTTTCGATAACGCTCTGTTGCCCTTGTAAGAACCGAACTTCTTCAATACCTATCTTTGCATCTTTTGGTATGCGGTCAGGGTATTGGCGTTCTAGGTACTCTAGGACTTCTTTAGTTATTAAGGGTGTATCTGTAAAAATTTGCATATTTCTGTGAACCCGATAATGTCCATTAATAAAAAAAGGGCCACCCGAAGGTGACCCTATAGTTAACCACGGTTAACTCTCTCTAAAGTTCGCAAGCACCAGACGTACACGCAAGCTCTTGTGAAGCTATCGTCATATCATCTACTTCGCGGTATTCAGAGAAAGAAACCTCTGGCATTTTAGAGGAAAGCTCTTTGAATTGCAAGTCGGTAATTTCTTCATATGGGGCTTGCACATATGAATGGCTTCCATCTTCGCGTGGTAGGAATGAGACTCCGCCCACATCATCAAAATTGTTGTAAACATATGCCCCGACATCAAACCACTCCTCTTCAGAAACATATACGGTTATACTTGGATTGTGTTCCGTCCAATGAGTTCGGTAAGTCATCCACAAGTGTAATTGTTCAAGCGCACTCATATCATTGCGAGTGATACAGTCCTGTGGCGACTCAATAGGGAACGAGAACACATGGTTAAGTGGGTTGTAGGTATCCACTTCGTTTGGTATGCCCCTGTCAATCATCCAACCAGCTAGTGGGTCTTTGACATCTGCACGGACACGGCGAACATAATGCTTGGCATAGCGTGGGTGAATACCAGAAGCAGAAGAGCTTAACTGAGAAACAGTACCGCTTGGTTTGACACAGGTGGTTGCAGTAGATTGCTGGATTCCCAGTTTATCTGCCCACTTCTTATTTGTATCAACGACAACAGCCTTTAGTCTCTCTAGTCTCTCAGGTAACTCTTCACCTTCGTACATTAGAGGATTGTCGAGAATGCCTGTGAAGCTAACGCCTAGCAATCTTTCCTCTTCCATGTTCTTCTTCCAAGAACTACGTAGATACCTTACATCAGTAAGGGCTGACTGTAGTGTGCCAAGAAGAGCCGCAATGTATGCTTTGTGTGTAAGTGTCTCCTCAGTATCCTCTGGGCGGATGATAATTTCTGAGAGGTTGCAAGTCTGCATACTTCTCAATAAAATTTCGCCGCAAGGATTTGTACCAAACGCATGGTCTGGGTCACGCCTACCAGATTTCTTAGCCTGTGCCTGTGCCGCCTGACGATTAAAGATACCTCGTTCACCTGATTTTGACTCATATAGTGATGTCCATTCACGTAGGAACGCACCCATATCTGGCTGTCGGGTGTAAGCTACGCTGTTGTTTGCGTAAGAGCGGTTCACGTTATCGTCCCACCATTTGCCAGACTTACAGTGACGCATCCTGTCATCAGCTAGGTCAGATAGACTAATCATTGCAGAACGTCTGACGCCACCTACAACAACCGCCGCGGCGACAGCACACATAATGTCATGTGCCTCAAGGCTGGTTAGCTTACGACCAGCGGCTTTCTTGAAGATACCTACTGTAAACCTAAAAAGGTTTTCTAATGGGTCAGGACCAGATGCTCTACCACCAAATACTTTCAATCGCTCACCCGCAGGGCGGATGCCCGACAAATCCCACTTAGGTATCTCGCCAGCATACAGACGGGCTACGAGTTTACGCATACCCTTTGCCCAGCCAATCTTGCTATCTTCTACTTTAATGGTTTCGTCTGTATCGTGAATGTCAGCGGGTACTTCTGGTAGTTTCTCAACAAACTCACGCTCTACAGAATAACCGACTCCCGTGCCACACATGAGAACATAAAGTGTCTCATCAAAAGCCTTGGGGTCATCTACAGCGAGATAGGAGCAGTTGTATCCAGCAATGTTGTCCCTGTCTAACGCTGGACCAGCAGTCATAATAGCCCTCATTGAAGGCACAACACCAAGCTCTTTTATGTACTTAGAAGCCTTTTTGAGTTCGGCCTTTGCCACAGGAAATTTTGTTGAGAAGTAATCAATGTAACGGTCTACACTTTCTTCCCAAGTTTCACGCCTACCTTCTGATTCAATAAACCGTGCGTATTTTGATATTGCTATGTATTGTTGATAAGAGTCCATCTATCGTTCATCTCCGCTACCCTTGAGGGTGTTTCTATTTTGTCGGTCAGCTAATTTGTCTAAGTTGAGTTGGGCAACATCGTTTAGTTTGAAGCCAAGGTGTGTTGAAAGCTCTGCGATAAACCACAGAACATCTCCTAATTCTTTCTTCAGACCCTCTTCATCCAAAGCACCATCACCGCGGTAATACTTGGCAATTTTGTCGGCTACTTCACCTGTCTCAGCACACAATCCAGTAACGCAGTAGGCCATCCCCATATCTGGGGGATAGACCGCTGTATTGTGTGCTTGTGTTTGGTAGTTGTTAAAATCAGACATCCTTCACCTCAATAAGTTTGTTCAAGTACCACTGTGCTTTTTTGAGGTCTTCGACCCCGTTTTTGTACTGGTATCGCCAGATGTATTTGATGATGTTTCCTTGGAGGTATGACTCAAACCCTGAACCTGACGCCGCCTCGATTGCATCAATGCACTCGATACCGCTTTGGTTGTAGTGTTTCGGTTTATTAACAACGTCTAACTCCTCTGCCATTTTTTTCATAAATGCCTCATGTCTCACTTGGTGGACTCCATAGCTCGTTCTTAGTTTGGTTAGTGAGGATGTGTGCTAGTCTGGCTGTCTTGATTGCATCATCTTCAGTCATGCCAGCCTTTTCATAAGCCGCTTTGACCTTCTCCCAAGATGATTTACCGTCATCTGCATCAAGTATTTTTTCGGCGGTTTTTGGGCCTACCCCAGAGATGCCTTTGTAGTTATCAGCGGCATCGCCTGTTAAAACCTGTATCCAGAAAGCACGGTCTGCTTGTTCTTGGGTGATTGTGACCACCCCGTCATCAATCAAGTGCCTACCAGCAATCTGTCTTAGGTCTTTATCTATTGACCAAAGTACATACTTTTCAGGGTTCTTAGTCAGTAAGATACCTAGTAGGTCATCCGCCTCTACAGGGTCACCAACCATAGACTTGTAGCTAGACTGTAGATGTTTACGCACAGCCGAAAGTGTTACGGGTTTTCGCTTTCCAACCCTGTTGGCTTTGTATTCAGGGTCAATATCTTTTCGGAAATTGTTACGTCCAGACAGCAGAACAATACACTGCGAACAGTCCGCCTTTTCCATCAGCCTAGATATGGTCTGGTCAGCGTGTGCGTTTGTCTCTGTGGCGTAACCATGGACAGTCCATAAATCATCATCCCAAGCAACAGCAACTTCTGTGGCAGACGCAGACTGATAAGCTACGATATCACCATCTATTAATAATATTGTCATATATGTACCTCATACCAAAGTGGATAAGTTCTTATAAAGTTTTAGCGTATCTGTAGAGAATAGCTTGGATAAATTTACAAGGAACATACGTGAAGCGTTATTATCACCACCGCTCACACTCTTGTGATAATCCAGCCCATGTACAATCTTCTTCAGGTTGTCCACAGAGAAGACTAACGTACAGTATACATCATCCGCTATAGCAAGGTTATGAAACCAGTAGTCAGCTTCCGTTGCGTTGACCCCACTGGGTTTACCATAACTCTGATATTCGATAGCTATGTTGCCAGTACGTGACCACATATCTCGCTCTGTCTTTACTTCTATCTTTTTGTTTTGAAGCATATCTATAATGCGGTCTTCATGTAGATGACCGTAAGCTAAATCTATATCAAACTTCTTACGGTCTATCTTAGTGGGTTTCAGCCCAGTTTCTTCCAAGTTTATATTCGCCATCAAGGGGGATTCTGAAACCGTAGTATTTCCCTGCTTGTTTGATTGCTTCGATACAAAGTCGTCCAATGTCATCACCTATTTCTTGCCTGACTATGACCTGAACCTCGTCATGGACGAAGGCGGCTTGCCAGTAGTCTTTTTGTTGTTGGTAGCCATGTTCGTTTAGTAGCTTGTGAAACTCGACAACCCATCGTTTACAGATGATTGCCCCACAGCCCTGAAGCAGTGTGTTCAGTGCCGCGTGTTCACTGCGAACAGGCATCTTTCTTTTATCAAGTCCAATAAGGTAACCACGGAGTGCGCTCTGTCTGACCGCTTTGCGTAGTTTGTCTAGGGCAGGGGTTTTCTTCAAAAACTCTCGCTTGAGCCTTGCACCCTCTTTTTTGCCTTTTCCCACAATCTTGCCGACTTTCTCATCGCCAGCCCCATAAAGGAAACCGTAAATGAATGTCTTAGCCATGTCGCGTGAGGGTAATCCCGCCGCATTCTGGTTTGCCGTGTGGATGTCTCCGTTAAGAAGAATATCAGCATACTGACCGTTATCATATAAGGCCATGAAATGAGCCAGACAGCGCAATTCAAGACCGCTAACATCGCAACCCATGACCACGTAATTGGAAGGAGCATGAAAAAGACTCCGACATTCACGACCATAGGGAGCCGACACACTAGGAATTTGACCCGTATTTGGGTTAGAATGAGTGCAACGCGAAGTGACTGCACCCATGTGGTTAACACGCCCATGTATTACTCCGTTCTTCGATAGCTTCAACCAAGCATTTGCACCTTCGGCAAGCTGACCAATACGCTTTTGGAGCATGAGGGATTCGTTCAGTAACCTAGCCTCTGGGTATTCCAGACCGCTAAGTACCTTCTCATCCACCCGTGCCAGCCCTGTCTCAGTGAAAAGAGTTGGTTGCCAGTTATATTTTTCAGTCAACATTCTTGCGATATGCTCACGACTGTTTGGGTTAAAAGGTATTTCTTTTGTCTTGATGAAGGGTACTCCCTTCTGATACCCGCGTGTCTTGTTGTTGACCTTTGGAATAAACTCAGTCTCTTCAATCCACGGGGGTTGGCTATCCATAAGCTCACGCTCAATCTCAAGCCTTCTTTCGTTTAGGACAACAAACAACTGCTCTGCCGCTCGTTCATCAAACGGAAAACCATCTTGCTCTTGTTGTACTAAGATTTTGTGGATGCCATGTTCTAACTTAATAGCATCCTGTGAGTAGTTCATTGCCTCAATCTTGAGGTATAGTTTCAAGTTCACAACAACGTCTTGCTTACAGTACGTGAGCATATCCTCACTAAACTCTGCCCAATCAGTCGTTTCTCCAAACTCTCCCTTGTACTCACCAATACGATATCCCCACGCCTTGAGGCTGTGTGAACCAATCTGTTTTGGTGGTAGTTTGCCACTACGGAATAGTTTGTAATCTCTGTCTCTTCTATCAGGCCAGATGAGGCGGGTAAGGACTAGAGTATCCATCCAGTTAACCGCGGTTAACTCAACGTCTGGATATAACTTTTGGAGAACAGGGATATCAAAAGATATAATGTTGTGGCCTATGAGAGTATCTGCACTTGCGAGGAACTTAACGCCCTCTCGACAGTCGTCACCAACGAAGACATATTCTTTGTCATCGTCTATGTTACGAGCGACAATGCAGTGAACTTTTGAGACTGTATCCAATAAACCATCTGTTTCGATGTCGAATACTAATCTCATTCATCTTCCTCTTCTGGTAATAGACAGAAAAGGTCTTTTGATAAATCAGCCAATGACTTTGCAATGGCCTGTATCTCTCTGAGGTCATCAGGATGGTCACTCAGATAAATCATTTTGATATCATCAAATAGGTCATCATAGCTGATGGTTGTAGAGACACCTTCGTCATCTCCAGCCATCATTAAAGTGACTTCCACACCATCGTGGGCAAGTTCGGTATGTACATCCATACCCATATTAAGTGTCGCCATTAAAACTCTCCTTTTTCTACTGGGAAGGGGTTAGCCTCATCATCAACATCTGGTATTTCCAACTCAGTCATCCGCCCCGTGTACTTGTCATACTCAAGGCTACAAGCCACGCCCGTTTCTCCTGTCCACCTGTTCTTCAACACGCGAACCTGAGTTACGTTTGCAAGCTCTGCATCTTGCTGGTCACGCTCACAACCAATCACAATATCGGATAGTTGTCCGATACCCGCACTTCCCCTCAGTTGTGACAAGTTCGTTTGTGCGCCGTTCTCGTGTCCTTTACCTTCAGGACGCTTCAAGTGACTCACTAGGACTAGGCCAATCTTAACTTCCTCAACGAGAGCGCGTAGCTTCGTCATGGTGTTATCAATCATCCGCCGCTCATCGCCATTTTCCATGCCGCTGACAACGATACTGATGTGGTCAAGAACAATAAATCCACAGCCGCACCCATTGGCTAGGTAACGTATCTTATCCATGAGGTTCTCGCTTTCGGTTGAACCCCAGTGGTCATAGAGATACACACGGCCTGTACCCAGAGTGGCATCAAACGCTTCCTTTAACTCCTCTTCCTTTGCGGTAGAGTTACCAAGGTGCAAGGGTTTGTTCATAGCAATAGACATCAAGCCCAAGGAAGTACGTTTCACAGACTCCTCAAGTGCTATGTAACCAATAGTTTCACCTTGTTGCAGAAGGAAGTGTGCAAACTCTCTACAGAGTTGGCTTTTTCCTATGCCCGAACCAGCCGTTACAGTCACAATTTCACCCTTACGTATTCCAAGGGTCTTTGCGTTCAGGCCATGGTAGGGGTACTCATAGGACTGTGTGTTGTCTTCTTTGGTGACAACATCCCACAGAGAGTCACCATTGATAATACCATCAGGGCGGTAATCCTTGGCGTCAAACATGGCATTGGTGATGTCCTTGGTCTTACCAGCTACCAACATCTCGTTGGCATCCTTTAAGGGCAAATGTGCAATCTTACACTTTCCTGACGGAAACAAGGTGGCACAATCCTTGGCGGCTTTTCTACCAGCATCGTCTGAGTCAAACATCAGAACAACGCTGTCAAACTTGTTGAGCCACTCAAGTGATTTCTGTAGAGCTTTTTTTGCTCCTTGTGACCCATTAGGTACGGAACACACAGGCCACGATGTACCTAAAACTTGGCTGACCGAGAGAGCATCAATCTCGCCTTCGGTAACAACTACCCGCTTACCCCCGTCACGCCAGAGCCATTGACCGTAGAGGCCAATGTCATTGGTATCACCAATAAACAAGAAGTCTTTATTAGGAAACCGTAGCTTTTGGGCAACTAAATCCCCGTCACGGTTTTTATAGTTAGCTATCTGAACAGGCTTTCCTTTGAACTTACCTACCTGATAACCCCATTTCTTTACGGTTTCCGTGTTTATGTTTCGTTTGGCTAGTGCTTTGTATGAGCCGCCTTTGACTAAATCATGGTTCACTTTAATCTGTCTCCGCTCGTCCTGATTACTGTCTCCGTAGTGACCACATACAAAGCACCAACCGTGTCCATCATCGTAGACCGCAAAGCCATCGGATGACGGACAGGCTGGGCAAGATACGTGGGCTACGAAATTGCTTCCGTTGTGTTCCACCATTCCTCCACATCAAAAGATGGACAAGCCTTAGATGAGAACTGGTTATGACCTACGACTGCCGCATCGGGATACGGGAGCTTCATCTGCCAGACCAGCTTCTCAAGGGCTGACCATTGTTCATTTGTAAAGTTTGATTCAGGATTACCTTCTTCATCTATGCCACCGACCATACAGATGCCGATACTCTTGTCGTTATAACCACGACAGTGTGCGCCAACTTCTGATATTTCACGGCCTTCCTCGACTGTGCCATCACGGCAAACAACCCAGTGATAACCAATCTTCCGCCAACCTTTTTGACGATGCCACTTGTCGATATCCTTTGCAGTGATATCCATAGATGGCTTCGTGGCGGCACAGTGAATCATAATGTAATCTGTTTGTTGTCTTTCACTCATTGTAACCATTCCTTTGGGACTGTACCCTCTGCATACAGAAAGCCATGCTTCTCACACCATTCGATGCAAGTGAGCTTGCTTCCTTGAACACGACCACGGGCATTCTGAAAAACAAAGCGAACCTCAATATCAGGGCTTTGTGCTTTCAGGAGCTTATGCTTGCGCTGGTCAGCAGATTTGAAATATCCCTTTGCTTCGATGTAGACCCCAGAGGGCAATCGAAAGTCGGGTAGGTAGTTACGCTCGACAATGTAAGGTAGTCTGTAGGCTTCGTATTCGTAGTCTACACCTTGACTGTCTAAGTTGTTGGCAACAGTTTCTTCAAACTTACTTCTAAAAGTCTTCTTCTTCGTCTTCGCTATTGTCGAAGAACTCTTCGTTGTCTTCTTGGGCATTATCGCTACCATTATTATTATTGTTATCGTGCGTGTAGCCTTCTTCTTCACCAAAGCCGAAGTCGTTGGACTCATATTCAATCAGGTTAATTACCTGAACAGCCTTGAGGCGCAGAGATACACCAGCCCCAGACGATGGGACGTAGTAGAGGTTAGGTTCAAAGGCTACTTTGACCTCAGAACCGTTTGCCATGTTCACAGGCTCAATAATTGGAGTACCTTTGGCATCCACTACTGTTACCTTCATGTCCATTGGACCATTCTTTGTCTGAATTTTAGCCTTCTGCTTGAATTTGAACTCAAGCTGACCAGTGGGGTTGCCAGACTCATCCAGAACTTCACTGTAAGGCACGTTGGCTAACTTAATCTTCTTAGAAGGGTTTTCTGTCTTTGCTTTCTGGACTGACTCTTCACCCAGCGCATCAACTTTCTTCTGAAGATTGATTGCATCATCACCCATCAAGCGAAACTTGATTGAGTAATCACCTTCAGTATTAAACTGCGTGTCAGGCGTAAAGATGTGAGGCCAGTAGGCCAAGCCTTTGCTTGTACGTAAGGTTGCCATATTAATTCTGTCTCCTATGGTTAACCGTGGTTAAGTCAATACCCGCCTCAATAAGACGGGCTGTTACATCCACTGGAACTGCTAAGTCGCGGTGGATTAAAATCTTGTAAAATACAAGAAGAGCTTCGATATGTTTTTCCATAACTATAATGTCCATTAATGTGTAACACATACACTTTGGTAAGACTCAAGCAAAAAAGTATTTACTGTCTCTCACAAGGGAAAGATTTAGCTTACCTTTTTGCGGTGGGGTAGGCACTTCATCGACTACTTCAAGAGCGAAGCCTTTGAACTGCTCAAGGACATCATTCTGTTCGTACATACGCACGAAGGAAAGTCGTGTTTGCTCATACAACTTAGGTACGAGCGAGGCGTGGACGCCGTAACTATCGTGTACCATAGCGAAGTCAGATATACCAACATCCACGCAGTTGTTAATTGTGAATGTCATAGCCGCACTATCCAACGAGTGGATAAAGTTAGGGCTTGCTCCGTTCACTGCGCGGCGGCGGTCTGACTTCATATAGTTTTGCTCACGAACCTGTGGCTTGATAAGACTGTTATCAATGTGGGTTGTGATACGTCTGCTTCGTGTCTCTGGATACATCTGATGCACCAGAAAACCTGTTGGTGTCTCCCAGATAACTGGAAGGTTCTCTGCCGATACGATACTAGATATCTCTTGAAGCCAATCCATGACTGTTCGTGCGGCTGTAATCACCTTTGAGATACAAGCCCATACAATATCAGCAAGGTAGTGGCTTGGTTCAAACAGGTCATGCCCCCAAGGGGAATGCTTACCATCCTCTACACAGTCAGTTATATAGTCCTCAATGTACTGGCGGGTGCTATATATCTTACCACCGTATGGAACCACCATCACAGGCCGCTTGGTACACTTCCTAGTGACACCAAAGTCCAACCAATCACGAGCCATAGCATCGTGGGATTTACGGCTCTCAAGAACCTGATTTACCTCGTCAGCTACATCCTGATAAATGTCACGGGGTATTTCGCACGGTACAAGGTTGGTTGACTCCCCACCCTTCATGTCCAGATTGATAGCACTCAGGTGTTGCAGTCCGTTGTTAGACCCATCAAGGCTCACTGGTAGATGAGAGATACGACCGACAGCCGCTTGCCGCCATTCAAAGCAAAACGCGAGGAACATCCACGGGTCACTAGCCTTCGTCCACCACTTATTCTCGTAGGGGTCTTCAGCACACGCTTCGATAGAGTCAGTATTCTCATTGACCCACGTAGCACGGTCATCAAACGATACCTTGTCCTCACCAAAACAATTAGCACCATGGACAGCCAGCCAATAGATACCCTGTTCTGTCAGGGGTACACCCTCTGAAAACGTGAGTAATGCTTTTGCGTAGTCTGGGCCTTGTGGCGATAGAAAACTACTGACAACGTATTTACGACCTCTAAAGTCATTTTGCCAAACAAAGTAAAACGTATCAAAATCCTTGAACCTATCCGCCATAGACATAGTACGTACAAGCTGTAGGCGTTTACTGGTGAGCCTAGAGTTAGATTGGTGTACTCGCGCCGCGGCGTGTTTCCACTCCTTAAACATCACCTGTTCAGCCTCAGTCATCTCTGACTTTGGTTTGTTAGGAAACTGCGTTGGTGGCAGAGGTAACGGGTCACGCTGTGGCAAACCACCCCAGCTATCACCAGAATCCCATACTGTCTTCATTACTTCCAGTACAGGCTTGTTCACTGCCCACTTAGTCCTCTGTAGGGCGTTAATCGCTTTGTACTCCTCTGGCATCGCGTGATGCTCCATCTCCTCAAGGTAACGGCGGTTCACCGTCTTGATGAGCGGGAGAGGGCGAATGTGCCTCGTGTGATACCCACCATCAATAGGTGAAGTCCAATCACGCGGTGGTATGACACAAGGCATATAACGAGGCGCAAGTATCTCACCACGAGCGTTGATGTTATCAATCCACTCCATAGTCTTTTCCGTGGGTGTTAGATATAGAACCCGCTTGGTTCGACCAAAGGTATGTGTAGTTAACTCCACCAGACCAGTAGATTGAATGATAAGGTCAACCAACTTACAGCCAAGGTGCATCTTCTCTTGCTTGCTCCAAGGCTCATGGTCAATGAGTGCCTTCTTGTTCATCGTATGGATGATTGCATAGCGGCGGAAGTACCGATTGCTGGTACGCTTATTGACATCCTTTTGGATACGCCTGAACCAGTGAGGTTCTTTCTCCTCAAAGATTGAGAACTTAAACTGGTCTTCTAACATACCAGCTATCCCCATCGCACACTTAGTGAGCGTTTGGTTCTTGGATACAGAGTCAATCACACTCTTGAGCGATAAGTATGCAGAGACTTCAGGGTCAAGAAGGGACAATAGGTGTCCAGCGGACGATAGCCTACCAGCTTTCCCTGTGAAGGCTTCGTCAAGGAAATCTTCAATGCTCTTGGTTACAGAATCCACCGACTTCTTCATAGCAAGGATACCATAAAGGGTAGTTGACTCGTTGGTCTGCTCTACAGCCTTACTGACCTCAGACCTGTAATAATCAATACCTTTGGTCTGCATATCAGCTTCTAATTTTCTCTGAATATCTAAGAGATTTTCTTTCATCGTTACTCCTATAGGTAACTAGAGTTGACCCAGCGAGGGCTATAATGTCCATTAATTGTCACAACCGTCACAATACTTTGTGACAATGAAAAACGAGTCTTACGTAAGTGTAAGACCCGTCAGTATTTCAATGATATCTAAGAGTATTTGATACAGGCTATGGGATTGAAGCACATATACCAAAGTGTACGATTGTTACACGCGATTTTAAGTCTACTTTTTTTGGTACGGGCGGGGGGACTCGAACCCCCACGCCATTGAAAAGGCTCAGGATTTTAAGTCCTGTATGTCTACCAATTCCATCACGCCCGCTCCGTTTTGGTGCTTAATTGTCACGCATATTGTCACAATTTACTCAACAGATATATTATCTAATACACTTATGGCATTCACCATATTTGCATCATTAATCTTAGCATATCTCATTGTTATTTGTATAGTTTTATGACCCATCAGCTTCTGTACAACTTGTATTGGTACATTCTTCTGAACAAGTCTGGATGCAAACGTATGACGCAAGGTATGCCATACAACATCACTACCCAAACCACAGTGGTGTTTTACTCTATCAAAGGCAGAGCGGATAAACTCTTTCTGCGGAAACAAAAAGGGGTCACCAACTCTATTCTCAAGAATAGCCCTTGCTCTTTTGGTCAGTGGTATAATTCTAGGTAGCTTTGCTTTACTCTCCCAAATACCAAGCCCTTGAGTAGTTATATCAGCTTTCTTGATACGCATTAGTTCACTTCTTCTTACACCAGTATCAACAGCAACAATCATAGCATCATGCAGATTGACATATTCCATCTCTGCCGCTTGTCCTATCATCATTGCCATCTCTTCTTCCGTAAGCCAGCGCAGTCGGTGTTCTCCTTCTGGCTGTCTGTGGATGAATACATGGTGAGACATCTTATTATACTCCCTCGCAGTCCGAAGAATGCGAGAGAGGTTCATTAGCACACGGTTGATTGTAGAACCAGATATCCGTGTGGTTTTTAGGTGTAGGATGAAGTCATCTACAGTCTCTGTTGTTATGTCACGGAGCGGACAGTTATCCCCAAAATAATCGAGGTTCTTTCTCATGTTTATGAGATGGGTCTTTTCTGACTTGGAGTCAGCCCACCTCATTGCATAAGTACGCTCTGCGGCATCTTTGAGTGTCCACCCATTTACCTTTGCCATGGAGTTAACCGCGGTTAACGGGCGACCAATCTTTAGAGACTGCTTGGCCTCTTTTTCCCAAGCAATGGCATCTTCGTACAAATCAAAGTTTTTTCTTGCACGTTGACCATTTGCATAGATATCAGCTTGCCAGCCTTTACCTCTTGGTTTGATTGTCATAGAGCCTCCAATAACTGTTTCATACGAACACCATTAGCGTTCAGGGTTACAAGTTTCCGTGACCTGTCCATTGGGTCTTCCAGCGCAACAACTAAATCGTGACCGCTTCGCCTATGGCGTGACCAATCAGTAAATGCCGCAACATTGCGACTTGCCGAGGCATGGGAAAAACCAAGGGCATCCGCAATGTCCTTGATTGTTAAACCGTCAGGGTCATTCTCATGTCGGCATATATACAGAAACGTCTGTGACTGCTGTATGGGCATATTAGGATTGAGAGTCCTAAACTGCTCCATACACATGAGTAGGTCTTTTATGTCCATTTTATTCTCCTTTCGAGGGGTGTAGACAAACCCTCTTGAATCAGCCCACAATGTGGGAAGTTACTATAAAGAATTTTGCCAGTGAAATATTTACACTACTGTTAGACTTATCTAAGTGTAAGCCAATAGTCAAAAACTTACGAGTGGAAAGGTAATCTATATATACCTCGTATCCAAACGCCGTGAAATACCACCAGCTATGTGGCGGCGCGGTAGGCCAATCCGCATCACCTTTGATACTCATTCTTTTTCTCATATTATAAGCCCTTTCTTATGTAAAAACATTTGCAACAACTGAGGCGTGTTGCTTCTGTTTATCTGAGAGAATAATAGTGTGCCAAATGTCCTCAGTGGAATCTGGCTGACACGAAATGATATCATGGGCGTACACAGAGCCTACCTCATCATATAACCCATCAACTCTCGCAAGACGGATGTTACCCTTCTTGTTATCAAGCATCTCAGCAAACCAGCCATTGGCTAGTCTGAACTTCATCCCTTTTTTAATATCGTTAGTCTTCATTGACATTGCTCTCATTTCTACCTTAGTTGAAATATAACATTACTTTGAGCCATGTAAGAACCACCGTTAGAATAAAAATATTACATATAACTCTAACGATGGACTCATGTAACCCCATACTTAGACTGACCGCCGAAAGGCTATTGTCTGATTGTAAATGACCTCATCAGCGTACATGCCAACCATGTAATCACTACGCCAGTTGTAGACGGTAGGTAGCGAAACATTGAAATGCTTGGCTAGGTCAGCGAAGCGAATCTTGTGGACAAGAGCGTGTTCAATGATACGCTTCTGTTCAGCCTTGCTGTATTTTGATAGATGACCACGGGCAACCTTCTTACGTACTTCAGGAAGCATAGTGGACTTGAATGGTTCTGGCTGTGCCAGCACTGCGTTAAAGTAATTCATGTTCTTTATATCCTTTCAAAGATACAGAGTTAACCGTGGTTAATTATGGTTATTGTTTAGGAATGAGCAGTTTAGATTATGTCTTACTCAGGACGTTACTTCTTATATGTCATTGTGTATAGTATGCACTATGGTAAGACAAAGGTCAAGTCTGGTTAACTGATTGGTTGTCGTTGTCAGGGTCTTCAAACACCATCAAGTATTGCTGGATAAACAAACTATCGTCACCATCTAACACTGATACAATGATGTCACGAAGTTCTTCAGCATCACTGAAACGAACAGGTTCCCCAATCATTTGTTCACCACCCATCAGTGCGACCTCACAGGTGTCCATCCCGACATCCTCATCATACGAACCGTATGGTTCTTGGTAAAATGACAACCAGCGGTCATCTTTTAGTTTAATTGCAAAGTTAGCCATTACGCAGTCTCCCCATTCCAAAGACCCAGTAGACGTTCAATTTCATGTAGGGTCTTTTTCTCAGGGCTGGGCGCACGGTATTGCCTGTCGTTAAGCCAGTAGGGAGCCGCAGTCCCACGCACCCACTTGGCAAAGTACATCTTCTCGCCAACGTAATAGCGGCGGTATGCACTCACGGTATCTATACCTTTGTAAATGTCAGGCATACACTGAGGCGGTACGGAACGCTCGCCCTTATGACAGGACGGAAAGTTACCAAGATGTTCACGCAAGCGGTCACACGCATGGGTTCTATCGAAGCGATGTGAATACTCATGCAACAGGTCAAGAAAAAGCATATACGTCCACTCGTAGGCATATAGTGAGGAGCCTACCCAAACAGTCGATGGGTGTTTGACATATGCCGCTTTGTATAATGCTTCGTGACTACAACCGTTAACGTGTTGGGCGGTACAAAGCATCTGGGCAGTCTCAAGCACCATCTTTGGTATGTGCTTGTCGCAAAGGAACTGAGCCGCAAGGTGCGGTTGTTCATCAAGATAAAATATATTCATGGTTGGTGGTGTCCTTCTTGTTTGACTCTAAAAAGAAGGGGGCAACAAATAGTTAACCGTGGTTAATTATCTGCTACCCCCAGTCTTCTCAGGGAGGAATCGTTAATGTCTGTATATATTGCCAGAGTGTAAGGCTATTGTCAAACGTGGTTAACTGAAGGCCACAAGGACAAACCAAGGTATGATAACAAACCATACAACACAAAAGAGCAACTCAATAAGAGTTATCGCAACTGTTTTAATCATCTTTTTATTCTCCGTTGTTTAATGGGTTAGGAATAAGACTTGGCGGGTCTGTGCAGACCAGCAGAATGTGCAAGTAGCGCACGACTCAGCCTTGCCAGTTTGTTCAGGACATACGGCAGACTTGCCGCTTTCTTCCGCGGCTACCTCGGTTGAGTTAGCGGAGAAAACTTCATCGGTTGCATTGCTGAACCGCACGGAAAAACGAGAGCCAAAACCACCCCGAACCGCACGAATAGCAAGGCCAATGTCACTGTTAGGCGCATGACCAGTAAACCCCCAAACTGCAAGGTTTGCATGGCGGGACAGTAAGGATTGCCAGTGCTGGACATAATCAACGGAATAGAAGTCACCCAGAACATGGAGCCGCACGATAACGCCCTGATAAATGGCGCAATGCTCGGCAATCTCGCGCTCTATGGCATCCTCAAGAGCCTTGCCAGCAGGGAAGCGGTGTGCAAATGCCATGTTGTTGCCGTAGCAGTTGTCCCAATGGAAACACTCGCGAGGGCAAGTAGCGCGTTCTTCAAGTGTAAGAGTAAAGATGACGTAACCCTTAAACTCACCCTTGCGAATCATGGGTAGCTTGTCTTTGGAAATCTTCTTGTTGCGCGATACCTTGAGAACGCCAGTGGTGCAGTCTTCAACGGTACGTCTTGCGTTTGGGTACATGGTAAACGGCGGCTTGTCTTTGTCGGCCTTGCGTATCTTAATTGTGTTTGAGTTAACCGTGGTTAACTGCGGGCTATTATCTAGCGGCATGATGGTATTCCTTCCAAGATTTTGTGAAACATGGGTATTCACTACCCACTATGTATATATTACCAAAGTGGAAGGTATAACACCAGCTTGGTTAACTGGCGGTATGCGGTATGACAGGATGATAGGATGACCAAAAAAAACAGACCAAAAAAAAGCCCCCACAATTTCTTGTAGGGGCTGATTGATTCGCTTTTACTATGCCGCTTTTCTTTTGGCGTTGGATTTCACACTGGCCTTGGCGGCTTGCGTTTTGGTCCGCTTGTCCGCTTGCGTTTTGGTCAATGGCTTTTGCTTTGTCTCCGCCTCTTTTGCCGCGGCATTGGCGGCGCGTTCTTCAAGTATAGCGCGAACGTATTTCTCAATGTAGTTTGCGGCGTCAACGTCAACGTGTTGCGCGTCATCGGCGGAAAGCTCTTTGCGATAACGCTTAATTAATTCTAGTAGTTCATCGGTCTTTTTGACCCGCGGGTTAACATCGGCGCGCAGTGTTTTGAAGTCTGGGAATTCAGAAACACGGGTTGCAAGTCCGCCATCGGCTGTTGGTCTTTCAGCTTTTTGGCATTGTGCGCGATATGTTGAAAGCGTGCCTTTTGGCCATGGGCAATCGCGGTTATTCTTTTTACCCGCGGCATCGGGATTACCATCCGAATCCTGATAGAAATCATGGCCCGATAGGTAAGCCAGTGTATTGAAAATCTGGTTTACTGGTTGGTCAGTATCTTTCTGAATACGAACAATCTCATCAAAAAGAATGTCGGCTTTGGTGCCTATTTGTCCGCTAACAGTTTCAGCATTTTCCTGAAGCTCAATGATATCAGCAACGGCAATATGCGCGGCTTCAAATTGTGCATTTAGGGCTTCGGAGTTTTTCAAGTAAGAGGTCATAATCGTGGTTCCTTGTGTTTGTTACGGGTTAACCGTGGTTAAGTTAATTGGGGTTTTCCCCTCTTTGTTGAACCTATTATATCAAACTGTTCCACTTGTGCAAGCGTTGTTAATTGGTAAGTCATAACAAAAAAAACAGATGCAATAACAAACAAGCGAATTAACCGCGGTTAACTGGTGCGGGCTTGTCGTAACCATGAGTTAACCGCGGTTAACCCGCATTAGACTATAAGACCATTGTGATGTGCGGCTTTGCTAGGCTTTTGGTTGTCTCGTGGCAATGATGTGACAATACAGGCACCCACGCGGCCTGTTTGTTAACGACACGCGCCCCCAGTACCCCCATGGGGGTCATCGTCCGCGCATACCCCTGCGTTACCCCTTCAGATTTTTCTATAAAATATTCGGGGTTACCAAGGTGTAACAAACAAAATAGACTAGAAGAGGGGGGTTATACTAGGTTGGTTGGCTCTATAACCCTACTATAGTACACTATAGGTATACTATAATGTGTATTGACCCCCTCCTATAGTGTCCATTAAATGCTGAACCATGTGCTTTGTACAGGTTCTCTATCTCTTTTGAGCAACGTATTGGTACTAAAACGCTCCAGAGTATCCATTAGAAGCTCCTCACGGCGGTCTACGATAGCTTTGTCGGCGTCAGAGGCCATCTGTTCTACCCAATAGGCTACTGCCATGCTCAGAGCATCCAGACGGTCATCGTGAGCAAGCGCACCGCGCTCCTTGGTTATACGAGTCATCTGGTATATTAGCGTGTACTTAGGGGCTTTCTCTTGGCTGTAGTTCTGTACTGACTGCCAGTCCCTTTCGATTACCTTTGGGTCAAACACCAATCTGTGTTGGTTCATCACAGGCTCTAGCGTATCAACGATACGTAGCTCCTTCTGTTTACTGTGGCGTACCTCGCTCACTGTAACCTCGTAGAACTTATGCAGAATAGGCTTGAACAGTTCGGTAAACATACCATCACCAAAGTTACTCTCAATGATAATCTCGTTGACCTTGCCCTTCTTTGCGATGTTTGCAAGTTGCTGTAGCGTCTCTGAGTTATAACCACCGCTAACACCACCAGCATCAGTAACAAACAACTGACCATTAAGCATCTTTACCACAGCGTATGCTGTTTCATCTGCGCCTCTACCAGAGGGGTCAATCGCAAGCACACTGCCCGTGTAGTCTAACCACGAGCCAACCCGCTCCTGTGGTGCGTACAGCTTGTCACCAGCAAGACCAAGGTTAGGTAGGTCTTTGAGTTCGTGTTGTGGGTTACGTCCCCACATAACCTTCTCAGGAGCTTTGTCGTTATCCAGAGGCATCACGATAAGGTCATTGAGCTTCAGCGGATACCTATCGGCATCTGAGAGGCTTGTGTCGAGCATGAACTGAAGACTGAAGCCAGAGCGTCCATAGGACAACTCCCGTTCCATGAGGTCTTCATCTGTAAATCTCTTAGGGTCTGTAGGTTGCCCTGTGAGTCCCTCTACGTCCCTGTCTAGTAGGTCTGCAACCTTTGGGGCAAGACGACCACTGTAGCGGCTTCTAACGGCCTCTACGGGGTATCTGGCGGGCCATATACGGGCCTCATACCCACGGTTGGGTAGTTCCTCGTATAGTGACATCTCTGTCTGTGGTGTTCCGAGGTAAATAATGCGACCTTCAGGCTTCAGGATAGCATCAAATTCTTTAACGCTTTCACCTAGCTTATCACGCATCATCTGTGTTGCTGAGTTGTTTGGAATCTCAATATCGTCAGCTACAATAATATCTGCGCGGCTACCAGCCAGTTGTCCTGTGATACCTACTGATTTAACAGAAGGGGAGTGGCTGGGGCCAGCGGGACCAACATCAAACGATATCTTACTTGCTCGTTGTTCCTCTCTAGGCTTCAGATGATGAAGCACAGGCATATCGTTGATTAATCTCTGAGTAAACGTAGAGAAGTCATCGGAGCGGTTCTTAGAGGCTGATACCACAAGAACCTTTAGCTCTGGGTTAAGAAGAAGCTGGTGTACTACAAAGGCACTAGTAATGTAGGATTTTCCCACACCACGAAAGGCTTCAATAACAAGACGCCTTGGGCCATTCTGTAGGTACGAAGCGATGTCGTACTGGACGTTAGTCGGTTCAGGTAGATTAAGGTGTTTCCAAGTAAGAAATAAAAAGTTACGAAAATCAGTTAATTTTGATGAGTTCAAGGTCTTCTTCGTCCTCGTCAAATGGTAGTTCTGATAGCAACGATTGGAGTATTGAACCGTCTGTTGGAATAGCTTCTATACCGTTATCTTTTAGAAATTTTACGGCAACTGAAAGGTCAGCGGGTTTTGCCTCGCCTGACCTGATGCGTCCCAATAGTTCAACAGCGGTAGCCTCGTGTAGTTCGTTGAGTATGTCTGATACTTTTGTCACGATTGTCTGCTCCTGTTGATGTTTCTATGTTGAATACGTAGGTTGCTTGGCCTGTTGTCCAACGTGTTAAAGTTACGGTGGTCTACTTCAAGGTTGTCACCCTTTCTGACCAGCCCCTTCTTGACTGCGTAACGCCTCGCGGCATTTCGACCCGCTCTGCGTTTCTTCTGTACTTCCGTCCCCCCGTACTGTGCGTATTCCCTCTTGTAATCTCTGGTTCTGGTCATTGCGCTCTCTATTCAATTTAGCTTTCTCTGGGGTAGTCCTGTCGTGCATGTCCCACATTTTCATCCATTCATTCCAATTATAAGATTCCATCAGTTAACCATGGTTATTTTCTCATTCTATAAACAATGTTGATTGCTGTGTTTGCACATACAGCGAGAAGGGTAAGAACCTGTAGGAAGACAGCTATTATCTCTAGTTCCATATTCTTCCCTGTGATAACACGAGCTTCATCTTGGCAAGCTCAATCTCTAGTTCTTGTACCCTTCTAACAGTGTCTTGAACTTCCTTTGGAGGTTGGAAGTCATCAATCCAATCGTCATTCTCTTCGATTTCTATGAGCATCATTTCTTGTTCATGCTCAAGGAAGGATAGCCTTTCGGTCAGGCCGAAATACACCCAAACCGATACGGCTGTAAAAGCAATCATGGACACTAGGTTTCTGAGGGGAATGGTAATCTCACTACCCTCATTTAATCGTGTAATCTGTCTAGGCATTACTTCTTGCCTCCGAACATCTTAGTAGCACCCTTGATGCCAAAAGACGCACTTACGATTATGCCTAACGTGTACCTGTACCAGTCTGGCGTGAGAGATAACGCTTCAAATCCTCTCTCAACATATTCGACAGTGAAGGGTATAAAGCATAGTAGTAGTGGTATACTGAACAAGATTGTAAGATACTCATCTTTCCAACTCTCCTTTGAGCCAGCTATGGCCTCTTTGTCCCAATCAATTTCACCAGCAATCTTCTTTTCCATGAGGCTGGTTTCTGCTTCGATTTTTACAAGTTTCTGTTTTGCCTTGGCCTTTTTGGTGTCGATATAGCCCTCGACTGCGCTACTGGCTACGCCAAAAAGCCCCTGTAGTAATACGTTAATCATTTATAATAATCCTCTGAGCCAAAGCACATACCAAAGGAAACCACCGCCACCTACTACTACCATCGCAATGAAGGTACACCAGATTTGCAGTTGTTCTTTCTTATGTGCTTTTAAGTTTAATTCTTTTTGTATTCTGGCTCTTTCACTAGCTATTTCAGCCTGAAGACGCTCCCATTGACCAGCCTTCCCATATAACTGGAAAATTGACCTCAGTTCGTTCCGCATATCTTCTAACTTTTCTTTACGAAAGTGTCTCTCAATCGCAGAATCTTCTGCCAGAGAAAACCTAGACTTCTTCTTTTGGGCGGCTCCAAATTGTAACTCAGCCTCACCCTGTGCATACCGCGACACGGCATTACTAAGTTTGGACAAATCTTTGCCCATCTGAATGCCTTTCATAATTGCGGAATGTCCCGCAGAGAGGGCGGCGAAGGCCGACACTGGGTCAATCATTTAATAAACCTCCACACTTCCGATTTTAATATGTTTGGGAATGCAATACGCAGTCACCCTGTCCTTCGCATCTACGAAGTCAGAGTAACTATAATTGCCGTATCGTTTTGATATTTGGGATGCGAAATAATTGCATCTATCAATACTAGCGAAATACATATCACTAGAGTTTAATGCTCTGTACTCGCCTGTCCCAATGAAGACAAGGAGCAAGAACACGTGTTGCATACTTTACATCTTCATCAACAGGGATGATGCTAGGCCAACAATAATAACCGTTGACCCCATAATCATGGCTTCAAGTCGCCACATACGTTTGTCGAGGCTCTCAAGTTTTCCATGCACCATCTCATAGCGGATGGAACATTCCTTCTCGTGAGCATCTAGTTCCATCTGAACTCTTAATTCAGGCTCTAGTTGCTGTGACATTTTCATTAGTCACCTGAAGGTGTTGCCGCTTCAGCTTCTGCATTACGCACAGCCGCAGTCTTTACAACCTCTAGGTCATAGGCTTGTGCTACTTGTGCATCCTCGCCTGTGGCAATGGTGATACCATTGGCATTACAGTGAGCGACAAGTGCCGCAATGATTTCATCTTTTGCAATTCTTGCTCTGTTTGTGACAGCATTGTCAGCCCAATCGGACGGAGACAACGCCGCATATTCCAGACATTTTTGTTCGGTGTCTGTAACTGAAATTGTAATATTTGGCATTTGTTTCTCCTATTATCCCAATAAATAGCCGCTAAAACTGTTGTAAGTTACGTTTACATGATGTAGCGAGTTCATATTTATTGAAACGTAATCGTTGGCATTAAGGTTCACAATTGTAGCACCAGTAAACGTCGAATGATTAGTCAATCCACCCACAACCCTAACTCCTTCTTGTATATTGCTTGAGTTGATTTGCCAGTACCAATTAAAAGTTATATTTTGTTGCTTATAGCCAGGATTTGCGGCGAAAAGATATGCTCCTGCAACTGGTGCAGTAAACCTACCAGTTGATGCGTTAAAATGGCCTCCTCTATTAAAAGAGCCAGTACCAGAGACAGCCCATTCTGTACACTCTCCTGTGGGTCTATTATCACCAGCAACAGTTCTTCTAGCATAAAAGCTTGGTTGATTAGGCGTCGTCACACGGCCTGAAGCGTCAACAACAATTCGTTGCGCCCCATTAGTGCCAATGTGTGTTTCTTGATTAGCGTTGTATGTGCCTACAAATAAACGCTGTGTGGATGAGGCGTTATCAAGAAGAAGAGCCGCCTCGCCATTACCGTCATCACGCTTTAAGTGAACCTCTGGAACACTATTGCGAACAGTAAGGCCAGAACCAAAACGCCCAGAAGTGGTTGAGCTACCCACACCTACAAGGGATACGTTTCCCAAAGTATTTGTTTGCCCATCAAGGTTGCCCCCAAGCTGGGGCGTAGTGTCATTCACCAAGTCTGCCGCTGGGACGTTATCTAATGCCCCTGCAACAATGTCCCCATTGGCATCAACGAGGTCTGCAATATCTCTTGCTCGTGTCATCTATAAGCCCCCTTATGGTTTAGTAGGCCAGACAACATCATCCAGTGACGAGTAGTTTGCAGGGATGTTCCGAAGTGCCTGACGATAAGTCGTTTGGTCATCGGTCATCGTGCGGTCACTCGTAGCCCACCAATCTGTGTCAGCCAGTTTAGTATCACGTTCTGCACGAAGCAGACGCATAGGTTCTGCGGCTACAAGCTCATCCTTCTTGGCTGATACTTGTGTCCATGTGACACCCCAATCAGATGGGCTGTCGCTTTCGATTGCAGAGCCATTGGCATCACTGCCAGTGACCTTGCGGAACATTGAGTTGAACTCAGCTTCACTCGTTGGCTCTCCACGAAGAACCCACTCAGTGACCTGAAGTTTGTTAAGTGCTGTTGCTATATCGGTCATTGATTTCTCCTGTTGTTAGCCAGCGATTTCCATTAGTGTTAAGTTCACAGCACCGTAGTTGTAGTCCTGATTAACAGTTCCCCCATGATAATCCACACGATGCGAGTAAGTGACTTGTGATGTAGTGGAGGGCGAATCCAAAATATAAACAGGGATAGGTATCCTAACCCCAGAGTTAATTTGGAAACCAACTGCGTTTCCGGGCGTTTGAATAATCGTAGATGTGCCTCCAAGCGTCCTAATCACTCTCATATAAGTGTAACCAGTGTTTGAATTGTGGCACATGTTAAAACCAGTTACTAAAATTTTACTGGTTGCATATTTTGGAGTAATCGTTCCAGAGCCAATAATTACATTTTGACCAGAAGTGACGTTCACAGTTGTACTGTTGGTAAATGCTGGAGAACCTTCGCCTGTGGTGTAAGAAACTGTTTGAATAACAGTACCAGTGTCGTTCAGCCCCAAGTCACCAGCAGTAGGCGTGTTGCCATTCGATAGCTGGATTTGGTCTACTTTGAGAATACTGCTCATCCCGCTATCTCCATTACTGTTACAAAGGCTTGGCCTGTATTGTCATTTATTCTAGCGTTTCCTGAACCAGCCGCTCTGTTAAACCAATGAGAAAAGTAAAGAGTGTCCGTAGTAGAATAAGCGTCATACCAAGTTACTGTATTACCCCTGCTAATCATGTAACTGCCAGTCTCGTTTCTATAAGACTCATCGTGACTAGCTGATGTGATAACATTGTTAGTCACAAAATTATCTGTACTCACATATGCCTTTACTCCCATTCGGGTGCCACCAGAAACCGCCGCACCATAAGTAAATGTGATAATCATTTTACTGTTGGCTTGTTTTGGGGTGATTGTGACACGATAGTCAGGAGTAATTTCTGTATAACTGGAAGAAGTTGAAAGACTACCACCAGTTCTTATATATGTGCTTCTAACAACCTGTAGGATAGATTTAGAAGGTAACATCAAGTTAGGCGCACTAATCGTGCTGTTGAGATTAGGCGCAATGTTATCAACGTATAATGTCGTCATTGTGCAATCTCCATAATCATCATCATTCCTTGTCTACCATAAGCTACAGAGTTAATATTAAGGCTACTTGTGTCATTATTCTTGCGCCTAAATTGCATTTTATAAGTTGTTGAACTTGTTGTGTTAGGTTCATCAACATAATGGAATGTTGAATATGTCATAAATCTGTCTGAAGAATTAGATACATTTATACCTTCACCGTATGGGTCGCTTCCAGTATCTCCAGCTAATTCGGTACTGTTTCTTAAAAGCCTCTGATGTGCTGAATGCCAATTATTAGCAGTTCCAGTGTTCACATAAACGTGATTTGTACTTGTTATTACAATTTTACTAGATGCAAATTTTGGAGTAATTGTAAGTGAACCAATTTCAGTCCAGCCCGTATCTGTATTAATTCCGTACTGTGTTGTAAAAGTGGTATTCACAATTTGTATTACATGCCCCGAAGCATGAAGCTCATGCCCACTAGGTATAATCACCTTGTTTGCGTTAGCCCCCGTAGTAGGGGCTTTGATTGTATTTACGATAATTTCACTTGCCATTTATACCACCGTTACTGTGCCGTTGACTGTTAAGGCGGCATTTAGAGTTAGAGGGCCAGCCGCTAAAGCATTGGTATTACTAGGGATTGTTGTTGCTGTATCCAGTGCGGCTTCATGGACACGGAAGATGTCACCCAAGCCTGTGCCTGTGTTACCTGTCGTACCATTCTCACCAACAAAGTAACCAGCCCCACCCTGAAACGTCACTGGCTCAAAGCGAGAGTTTGAACCACTGTACTGAAGGATTTGACCATCAGCTACGCCTGTGGTGTACACATCGGTCAGGTCATTAGCCGCAATGTTTGCCAGCGTGAATGTACCAAACGAGAGGATGTCCACGGTGTCGCCTGTAGCGGCGGCAGATGCCAGTGTGATTGACGTACCGTTAGTTGCAGTGAAGTCTGCGGCGGCAAGTTTCACACCGTTCAGGTAGAAGTCCACAAAGCCACTATCGTATGTGGCAGGGAAGACTGTGGTTGAACCGTTGTATGACCCAGAGGATGTACCTACAATGTAGCTTTCCCGTTGAGCCGTACCGTTCACAGCAGAACCAGCGTTGATAAACCCTGTTCCGTTGTAAACCTTCATCACTAGGACGGAAGGGTTACTGTCGAACCAGAGGTCACCTGTGGTTGGGTTAGATGGTGCAGTCGTGCCTACGAAGTAGGTGTCTGCGAAGTTGTTTACGTCAGCAATATTAGTGGCAACTGTATTTACATTAGCTATCGAACCACCAACTAGATTTACGTTAGTGATTGCACCACTTACTGTGCCAATGTTGTTTGACCCATTAATGTCTGTAGCCAAAGTCCCAATATCAGCCGCATCACCAGCCACAGCAGTCACTTCACTTGAAATACCAGCGACAGTGTTGATGTTAGTTTGGTTTGATACAGTAGGGGTAAGCTGAAACCAAGTCGTACTGCCGAGGTCATAGACCTTCATCACGTTGTTGGTTGTGTCGAAGTATAATGCACCATCTTGAAGAGCATTACCGTCATTGTCTACTGAAGGATTGCTTGATTTTGCCCCAAGATACGAATCGTCAAACAGGTCAAACGTGGCTTCTGCCGAAGCCGCGCTGGCCGCAGATGCTGAAGCAGAGTTTGTTGCACTTGTTTCTGATGTAGCGGCGTTATTAGCACTATTGGCACTAGCAGTAGCACTATTAGCACTAGCAGTAGCACTATTGGCACTAGCTGTTGCTGAGTTAGAACTATTGGTAGCACTATTGGCACTAGCTGTTGCTGAGTTAGAACTATTGGTAGCCTCAGTAGTGGATGTAGAGGCTGATGAAGCGGCATTTGTCTCTGATGCAGAAGCCGCTGATGCTGAGTTAGCACTGGCATTAGCACTGTTAGCACTAGCAGTAGCACTGTTGGCACTGGCAGTAGCACTATTGGCACTGGCAGTAGCCTGTCCTGTTGCCGCCGCTACTTGCGAAGTACCCGCTGTATCAACGTAGTTCTTTGAGGCAACGTCTTGTGCGCTTACGGGGTCTGCAACATTCTTAATAACTTTGTTTTGTGCATCCCACTTACCGTCAACATCAACTGTTACAGACTCGCTTGCAGTGTCAATAGCTTCCTGTGCGATAAAGAAGTTCTGCTTTGCAGAGTTATCTAAATCATCTTCAGAGAGTACCGCACCGTCCTGAAAGTCTACATTACGTGTTATGTTTGGTGTTTGTCTTTCCATGCGGATAACTGCACCGCTATTTGGATGGGATGCAAAGTCTATCTCACTAGCATTGGTAAACGTAAAGTCTACCCCCAGTGTCTTCTGCACCCCATCGACATACACAGCGATATCGGATTGGGATAAATAGTCAAAGTTAAAGGTTAACGCCTGACTAGCTTGCCCATTCGATATGATTTCTTTTCTTGAAATTGGCATGATGTTTCTTACCTATTGGTTTCTAGTAGGCGTGTCCCAGCCTTCTGGTTTATTTTCCTGTTGCGATACTCCATGTAGAAATCTGGATATTTAGCAAACAACTGTTGTCGTGCCGCTCTTTTGTAGGTGGACATGATTTTACTGATTGCTTTGATTTCATTTGTCTGGAACTCACCATCGTAGACCCTGTTTTCATCACCAGCGCGATACTGAGGGCTTTTCATAATCTTCTGTAACGCTTGCATTAGTGTAAGTCCGCCAATACGAGTAGTCCCCATAAACTGGTTATAATCAGACAACTGTTCGCTGGTTAGCTCAATCTTATTGATGCGCCGCGCTGGCCCTTTGAACGGATAGTTTAATGCCATCAGTTCAGCCCCAACAAACTCTGTAGTCTTGTCAGGAACGATAGGGAAGCCAGTAGAGAACGCATCAGGGTTTCTGATTGATTCGCCAGTTAGCCAGTTATACTTCTTAGGTAGATTATCAACCATCATTGGGATACGGCGTTGGAACTTATCAGCAAGTCCAACAGCTTCCCGTAGCTCTGGGTAATTATCATCACCCATAGCCTGTATACCTTCTACAACTTGCAGAGGAGCGGCTGGCAGAAAGCTGGTAAGAATACCATCAGTGATGTTTGTGACCTTGAATATTTGATTAGGGTCATCTGTTTGTAACGCTGAGAACAGATTAGAGATACCTTGAAGGTAAGCCTTATCCTGAAGTGTGGTGGAAAGCGCAAAGACAGCGGTAGAAAATACATCTTCTACTTCAGAACCCGCCATGTGTTTATTAATGTCAAACACGTTAGCCATCAAACCAACAGGCATAAAAAGAGGGTCAAAGCGGTTATATGAAACCCATTCATCACCTATTCGGATACTGTACGGTTGATTACCAGCGTTTCTCCAAAGCCTGTTCTGGTCTGGTAGGGCTGGTCCTGCGCCTGTAATCTTTCCTTCCATCGCATAGATAAGCGCACCACCAAGGAATGTAGTACCAAGAGTGGTACGTCCTATCATCTGTGCTTTTTCAGCGGGTGTGCCGTTCTTCAGAGTATCCCGATATCGCTTTGATGCAAAGTTTACCAATGGGGTTCTCTGTGCCGCACGAACAATCAAGTTTGTTGGTGTACGGATAAACGGTAAAAAGATTTGAAACGAAGGGTGCTGTTGGACCCACTGTTGTAGCTTCAAAGCCTTTGAGCCATCCAGTAGGTCTTCAGTAAACGTAATCTCACGAGAATACTGTAGGGCTTCCATATCAGTACCACGCCCTGTACCATCAAGTGAATCTGATACTCGCTTGAGTGCATACTTTTGTGCGGCCTTTGGGTCATTAGGAAACTTCAGTTTTGCTTCTTGCATACCATCGGCAAATACTCTTGAGCGATAGTTAATCTGTTTGAAGAACTCGTCTTCTGCTCCAAGTGCGCGGAGTGAACCACGAGTAATCTTACCGATAGTGTCCAGATTTCGACCAAGCAACGTATCGGACTTAATACCAACAAACGAAGAGTTTATTTTGTTCTGTACTTCGTTTCCGTCCAGCTTTGTGTTTGCTGGGTCAAGGTAGTTTCTCTCTGCCTTGAGAGATGCTTTTGACATCTCAATAGAGTCTTTGAAAGTAGAACTCAAACCCATTAAATGGTATGTAACATCATCCCGTATCTCACGGGCGGCTTTACCACCGATAAAGGGTTGCATGAGGTAAGAACCAGCATATCTCTCCATAGGAACCAAAACGGTTTCCGTGAAGCCCGATAGGGTATTCGTTACGTGTGTTTTTATATTGAACAGAATCATTGAACGGAATAATTCACCCGTTATAGCCGTACCTTTGAAGACCGCACCGCGACCTTTAATGTTAGCCGCCGCTCTGCTAATCTTTGATAAGTCACCACCAGTGCCACGTAAGACTGTTCGGAACTGTTCTAGTGTCTCTTTACCACCCATACTCTTAACAGATTCATCAAGAGCCTTTAGGTCAAAGATTTTTTCTTGGCGCATACGTAGCGCACGACCCATACCAGTTTCGATGCCTTGAACACCAGCAAGTAACTGGTTAAAGTTTTCTAGTTCAGATTGTGCTTTGATTTGGATGTTAGGGTCTGCGTCATACTTTGGGTTTTCAAACAAGCGATACATACGCTCACCTGATTCCTTCAACATAGACTCAATCGCGTGTACAGCAAAAGTTGCTTCCTCAATAGATTTAGCATGTCTGAATCCTACACTCATAATTTCTTTAGGTGTAAGCCCAGTCATTTCAGATGCACGTACTGCGGCCTCTTCAAAAACATCTTGTACGCCCTGTTTGCCACGGACTCTATCAAGCATAGGTTTTGCCGCGTTCATGGTTTCTTGAAGCACTGAAGCGACATCATCAACATAGTCAGTAGTAAGAACATCACCTTCTTTAGTACGATTAAAGAACTTTACATTTTTAGCTTCGCTAAATACCTCAGTGATATCCTTTGGCTCTTTAACGCCAGCTACTAACGCCTTTACCTGTGCCGCGTTAGATAACTTTGGTTGTTTTGGCTTCTGTACGCCTGTTTTAGATGGTGTTACTGAAACCTCTTCAGGTAGCTTTTTAACTGTTGTACCACTGCTAGTAATGAACCGTGGCATGGACAGCTTGTCATCAATAGCTTCTGCAAGTTGCTTCTTGGTTGTCTTGTCAGACATAGGAAGCCCTAGTGCTTTTGCTTTTTGTACAAGTGTTCCTTTATTGTCCCGTAGGAGAACATCTTGGCGTGACCTACCAGCCTTGAATGATGCTCTATCCAAATCGTCAGCCATAACTTCGATGGTGTTTGTAAGGTCTACCTTTGAGATGTCATCACCAGCTTCCTCAAGAGCCTTTTGCTCCTTATCTGCCGCCTTGACCCTCTTTTTGTGTTCATTACTTTTGGCTACACGCTTCTTTGTTTCCTTTGCGTTAACCGTGGTTAACTCTTCGGTAACTTCTTTTTCTGTAGCTACAGAGTCTGCACCCTTACGTACCCTCTTGACACCACGGGCAATAGCAAAAAGACCCTCAAGTGGACCAGTTAGCATTAGGTCTTCTGCCGCCATCTTTAATCGGCGTTCAGCCTGAGTATCATCTTCATCTGACTGTAAAAACTCCGTAACAGGGTTTTGTAGTGCAGGAACTTTCTGGACAATATCTGACAACCTCTCTTCATAAGGGTTGTGAGCAATCATTGATGAAGCCGCTGAGTTGCCAGCAGATGCTGAGATTTTATCTAGCTTTCCGCCCTCTTTGACTTCTTTTGGTTTACCTATTTTTTTAGAAACAGCTTTCGTAGCACCCTTAATTGACCCTGCAAAAAGTTTTTGGCCAATCTTTAATTTACCAGCCCCAACTAAACCAAAACCAAACTGAGAGATATCCTCAGTAATTTGACCCGCCATAGTAACTGGGCGAGGGGGTTCAAAGAACAGTCTTTCTGTTTCATCATCAAACCCTTCCCACTCTTGTCCAAGAACATACCCAGCACCTTCTACAAGACTGTCAGCCGCCCAACGGGTAAACTGGTAGGTTTCCTCTGCGGCATCTACACCGCCAGCAAAGACACCCTTTGCCATATCACCGCCAACCTCATACCAAGCTAGGTCTTGGGCAACAGACTGATTTAGACGGTCACGTAGTTGAATAATTTCTTGTTGTTTCATGCTTATGCTCCGCCATCCATTGGGTCTATGTCATTTGAGCCTATTGAGCTACCTTCATTTTTTTGCACTACTGCACTGGCTCTAAGTCTCTCCTGTTCAGCGACAAACTCTTCAACAAACCGCCTAATAGCAACGTCAGGGTCAACACCCCCAGCGACCAGAGGGGCTAGAAGCATTCCAAGGTCTGTTGTGGTTAGCCAGTTTCCTGATTGATTTGGATTTTCCAACACTTTGAAGGCTGTGTTAGCCATAGCCGCATAGGTTGACATAGGCTTATCCCAGCCAGTACCAGAAGGGCTTTGCCAAGGAGACTTACCCTGATTCCAGTTTGAGAGTGTTGTATCATCGGCTGGTGGAATGTTTTCTAGCAGTACGGCTCTGTTCTGTTCTTCAGCTTTGTCCCTATAGAACTTCTGAAGACGTTGAGCCTCTTTATCAATCTTTGCCATAGCCGCATCACGAGTTAGGCTACCTTTTTCTACTTGTGGGATAATATCCCTTATAAAGTAGGTCAGGTCACGCTTGGCGTTGTTGGCTAAAAGGTTTCTATTAGCATCATTTCCAAACAAACCGTCTAACGTGGTTGTCTGCTTGATAGCCCCTTCCAAGGCTGTCTCAATGCCTGTGATGCCATACTCTTCCTTAAACCTTGAGTATGTCTGGTTGTTTAGGTTTTCCAGTGTTGCCGCATCGTTAACAGATAAATTCTTTTCTTTAACAGCTAGGTCAATCTGGGCTTCCATATCGTTACCATCAGAAATGCCTTGATAGATTGATTCAAAGGTTGTCTGGTCACTAACTTGCTTAATCTGTCCTCTATCCTGAAACTCACCATCAACATAAGCACTCTCAGATTGGCTGAGTACAGCAAGTCTGTTTCTCTGTTTTATGGTTTCTTCGCTGTTCCACCAATCGCTGTTATATTTGTTTTTCTGTAAGCCCTCTATAAGTTCTTTACGCAACTTAACAGCATCTCTTTGGTCTTCTTTTAGCTCTTGTTCAAACGCTTCGGTTTCTGCCTTATCTTCAATACCCTCAAGCGTTGAGCGTAGTGTTTCGATACCAGCTTTGTTGGACACACCGTAGACAGAACTCTTGTTCTTGAGTCCAGCTAATGTCTCTAAAACTTGTTCCCAATTACCACCCTTGGCGGCTTGTTCTCTGGCCTCACCCTCAAGGAAATTAACTGCTGTATCAAGTACGGTCTTTGCGTCACCACCTTGGTCAATAGCAGTTTGAATACGAGCATTGATTGATGCGGTTACCTGTGAAGATATGTTCTTACTTTGTTGGTCAAACATATCATCCATTGTTTCAAGGTCAGTTGTTAGCTCACCAATAAGAAGGTCATTGCGGCTATCCCTTGCTTTCTTCAGTTGATGCTCAAAGTTTCGCTGTTGTACTTGAGCTTCAAACCGCTGTGTTACTTCGTTAAATTCTTCGTTAAAAATATCAGACCGAAACCCGTCTAATCCATTCTTTTCTGCATACTCTTGGCGTGTTTTGTTAGCCCACGTATTGAAGTCGAAATTATCCGTGTCCTTCTCTGTGTCCCAACCAACAATAAGCTGGTCACCAAAGTCTTTTGCGTGGTTACGAAGTAACGAACGAGCATAGCCCTCCACCCAAAAGGGTGATTGGGTTTCATCTATCTCACCACTTTTAATTTTCTTTAAGAAAGTCTGACGCTCCTCTGGGGTAGCGTTGTAAAAGGTTTTTTCACCTTGGGCTGATTGCTCACCCTTTATTTCATCTTTTTTTTCATCAATGAATCTGTTTACTGCTGGACTAAAGTTACTCAACGCATTGAGTATTTGTTTAGAGCGAACATCTTCTGTAGGAGCCGAAGGCCGTACATAGGAGTCTACAGGCCGTGCAACCACGTTCTGTACACCACCCAAAGACCGCAGTCTTGAAGTATCCACTTTAACTCGTCTTGGTGCCATTTGTATCTCTCTTTAATCTTCTTTTAAGTTGTAGCTGTAGACAGGTTTTTTGTCCTTGCTGAGTTGCCTATAACCATCAAGCGCAACGCCACCAATCTGTAGTCCACTTGCTAATAGGCTTGGGCGTGTGCCTTGCTGTACGCTGGCTATGCGTCCCTCTGCTTGCGACAGAAGACCCTCACGGTCTACCTTGCCTTGCTGAAGAATTGAGTCGAAGTTTCTGTTAATAGTTCCCTCGTTGTTTAATCGTGTACGTTCAATATCTGATAGCAAGCCAGCAATCGACATACCCGCAACACCCGCTTCACCAGCGGAGGCTAATTGCCTACCTTTTAATTTTGCGGCCTCTATGTTGCTCTGGAACTTCTTGTCCATCGCGGCGGCTCTCTCTTGTTCTTCGCGTAAGGAAAGCTGTCTGGCTTGCTCAAGCATTGACCGCTGGGCAAGGAGCTTATTCTGGTTAAATTTTGCAGTTTGGGCTTTTGCCGTAGCACTGGCTTGCTGGGCTTGCATCAAAGCCGTAGAAGCAGAAATAGCTGTGCTTACAGCAGTCATTCCAACAGTGGCGGCGGTAGCCGAAGATGCACCCAGAGCTGTACCAATCGTTACAAAACACATTTGGCTAACTCCTAATTCTTATAAATTCGTAAAATGGTTGTGGGTTTACCCCATATTTTTTGTGGAGGTTTATAAAGGTAAACCCAAGGAATTTTAGCCACTTGAGAGTTTTGTGGTTATCCTTGGCAACATAATTAACAAGGACAGAATATTTGCCTTGCGTGTTGTTCACCCATTCTTTGCTTTCCTTGATGAACTTACGGGCTGTACTTGGCTCGTATAGACCATCGCTTGCCAGCATCCATGGAACACCTATGTTTCCCATGTTGTTAACACCGAACATACCTATAATGTCCTGTTTATCACTTATGATGGTGTTGCACTCCTCAGACAGTAAAAAAGAGAACTGTAAGGCTTTTAGCGGCTCTAATCCGTGTGAAGCCCACACTTCTCTTTTGTCTGAATCTCTGAGGTTTGGCGCAAGTACCTTACAGTCCCCGAACTTTGACGGGCGGTAGTAAGCCATGCGTTTATATCCTTCTGGAACGCTCGTGGTAAAAACCTTCCCACTCAGCCGACTGAAAAGTCGATGGTAAGAAGCTATCGTTTTCAAGCTCAATATCTACGTTGGATGAGTTAGATAAAATGGGAAACGTGAATGTCCCACTATCAATGGATACTGTACCAATTAGATTGTTGATGCTACCAAGGTTACGTCCTGTGAATGTGGTTGTGTTTGTAGAACGTCTAAGAGGCGTAACTTTAGCTCGGAAGAAGCCACTATCGTTATATACAATGTTCCAGTTGCGAAGCTGTAGCCGACCAATAGTAATTGGTTGGTCATTATTCTTCATAACCTGTTCGGAGAACTTGTATTTGAACGTGTAAGGAATCCCAGCATAGACAACCTTATTATCCGCCAGCGTGGCGGCTAAATCGGAAGATGCTATGGTCTGTCCGTCCTGACGTACATAAATTGTAGTTGAATCCGTGTAGGGTAGAGAAGTTGTCCCGCCTGTGGTCAACTTTACACGCCTGTCTAGTAGCACTGGATGGTTATTATCCATTACACTTACTGACGTATCTACAGATAAATCGAGCTTTTCAAGACATACGCTAGAGCCTCTTTTTATAATCATAAAGATTTCAGATTTATTGAAATCGAGGTTTAGGACATCACCACCAAAAACCCAAGATGACCAAGAGGATTGAAGTTTCTCCTGTCCGCCCCAGTAATATTTATAGACGTAGACAGTCGATTTGTTTGTAGCTGTCAGACAAGCAAGCATATCCTCATTGGAAGAGGCTGATAGTTTTATAACTTCACCAGATACGTAATCAGGTACGTGCGATGTAATGTCAGCCGCATCGTTTGTTTCCGCCTCAACATCTACAAAGTATTCGCGTACACCAGAGAAGTTTCCGCGCTTCGTGGGAAAGAAAACATACTTACCAGCACCTACAGGCTTTGCGCGAAGACTCGCCTCAAACTGTGTAGTTACATCAATGGATACTGTATCAGGAGCCAGTAGGTCTACGGCAGATAGCTTAAACTGTGTTAGGTCTGAGAATAGTAACAGTTGCTCTGAGAAGGGAACAGCGTGTTTGAGAATTGATACTTGGTTGTTAGAAACTGCGACATCAATCGGCGCGGAGTCTACGAGTGTGAGAACGGTGTTTTGGAAGAAGTTAAAGTAAGAACCAACCTCTGACATGATGACATTCTCTTCGGACAGAACACCAAGCCTGTTTCTATGAAAGAAGAGGTCATTCAGTTTATATCCTACAAACGATGGGAACGGGTTTGTGTCGTCATCCCCAGCCTTTCTCTCATTCCAAGTTGCTGGTTGGAATGTGAATGTTCCGTTTGCATTCCGAATAAGCTGATGAGGCATTGTCGTGTTATCGAACTGCTTCTCAATAGAAGGTTTAGTAACCTCTTTCCAAACCAACTGACCATTACCATCTGGGTCTTGAAACTGAACATAGTAATCATCTTGGTTCTTGTTGTTGTCACCAACCACCTCAATAAGAAAACCCTTTTTACCTTTTGGTGGTAACTTTTTGAAATCCGCAGTTTGCCCCTTAAATGCTAACAGAAACGTGTCACCACGGGAGTCAGTAGCAGATACGTCAAAGGCCGCACCATCATCTCTTTTGATATACAGTACGTTATCCAAACGTTGCTTTGTAAAACCAGCGGGTAGGTTAAGGCCCGCATCCAAGTCAAACATAATTTTGTTGGTTCTAACATCCGATTGATTAGCGGCATTAGAGCTATCTAGTGTTTGCTTAGTGGAGGTGTAAGTCTGTCCACCATAGGACACTTTAATCGTAAAATCTGTCTTATAGTCACCTTGCTTACAATAGAACATCGCTTCTGATGGTCTGGATGGGGTGAGATTGCTAGTGTCCTTTGCAACCACCTTGGTCTTGTTAACTATAAAGGTGTAGTCAGCGATGGTGGTGGCAGATATCTCTGTAGAGGGGTCTGTCAGGCCACTAAGGTAGTTGATAGCGGTTGCGGGTGAAGATGTAACCGTTTGTTCCACACCAGCCGCATCATAAACCTTTAGTACACCAGAAGTAATTATCATGGTGTATGACTCAGCCTCATCCCTTCGGATTGTGTGGATGAACGCGGAGTCAATACTGGAAGGCACGTTAGCAAGTGTAGCGATATGTTGTGTGGCAGGGCGTTTTTCCAGCCCGTTCACCACAGTAGACAGACCGTTTTCTTGAAGCTCTGCTTGTGTGTTCAAACGAAGTGATGCTGGTTGTTGTGACACCCCATTGATGAGGTTTGGTATTGAAGCAGAGATTAAGGTCATCTTAGAGTACCCTTCCACCTAATCTATCTACGATGTAGTAGACGGATAAGTTATCAAATATCGTGTTATCGTTCACTTGTCCTTCAGCATCCTCTAGCTCAACTTTTGCCAGTAGCTCATCTCGTTGCTGGTAGCCGTGTAACTCAGCCGAACCAACAACCCTGTCCTGAAAGACACGAGCCGCCTTCAGCGTGATGTAACGCCTTGCGGCTTCTGGTAGGTCTGTAAACTCTAGTAGAACAACAGTGTTCATAATTACTTCAGTTGTGTCCGTAGAGAAAAAGAAGCTATTTGTAGCGCGGTTGTATAACTTGCTACCACGCTGTACCACATCAAGATTGGCTTTACGGTCTTGAGCCATGTCAATGCGAAGAACATTATCTGGTATTGTTATTTGGTTTGTTGAGTCAGGAGTGAAAGATTTCTTGAGGTCAGTGTTAAATGACCAACCTTGCGATTGGACTTCTCGACTAGCAGAATCAAGGATAGTTTCGGCTGTTTCAGCATCAACAAGACCAGAGGTAAGTGAGTTTACAGGTGTTTCGCCAATAGAACTGAGAAGCGTGTTAACTGCCTCTAGTTTTGTAGTAGCTGTAAGTGCCATTACGCTTTCCTCTTCTTCTTCTTAATCTTCATGTTTTTATATTGCTCAAGAATGCGCCGACCTTTTGCTACGGCAGATGCTTTGTCACCAAAGTGACCCCATGCTTCTAGCGATAGTTTCAAACGGGTCTTCTTGCCATCCTTGTTGAGTGGCCCCGCGGCTGAACCCATGCGAGTAAGAAATGAACCCTTCCGCCTTTTCTGTTCTGGTGTATTGGCGGCTTTCTTGACGGGAGCTTTGAGATTTCCACCTGTCTTTGCATTGTAAGAAGCTCGACCTTTGGCGTTCAGTCCGCCTTTTGCGTTCTGTCCCGCCTTGCGTTGCCATGCGGGTGTCTTCGCCATAATTAGCCACCCTTTTTCTTGAGGTACTTACGTCCGCCAGCTTTTTTCATTTTGACCGCTGGGTTGCTCTTTGTTCTCTCAGCGTTCATTGGATGCCGTGGGTCAGACTCGTGGAACTTACCTTTTTCTTTTTTGTATTTATCAAGCTCTGTTTTTGTCATGCTCTTGTTCTCTTTTTTCTGTTTGTCTTGCTTGAAGTTCCGCATACCTTCTTTGTTGTAGGCATACTTTTTTCCATTTAATTGTGGCATCACGCTCTCCGATATTTTCTGGTTTTGTTAGCAATAGACTTGGGTTGCTTGGAGAATTGTTTTCCCTTGGCGGTGTCTTCTCGCTTCTTTCTATTCGTTGCCGCCCTTTCGGACGGTGTGAGTGATGCAACCGCTTTCTTGGGAAGGTAGCGGGACTCACCTTTTTTACCCGCATATTGCCAATCCTGTTTTCCCCATTTACGAAGTTTGTTAGATGACTTTTTTGCACCAGAGTATGAACCACCATCTTTCTTGTAATATTGAACAGCCAACTGCATTGCACGGGCAGAGTGCTTTCCACCCATCTTCGCCTTGGCTCTTGCTTTAGCCGCTTCCCATTTCTTCGGGTCACGTTTTATTGCTGTACTCATAGAACCCTCTATAAAACGAAAAAAAGGGAGTTCCCCATATGAATGAGAAACCCCCTAAATTTTGAGTTAACCGTGGTTAACTACCCTATGCAGTCATCAGTGCGATTGCACAAGCAGGGCGAAGGACGTTATGGCCCATCGCGTACTTAGCAACCATTAATGTGCCTTGACGGTTAATTTGGTACTCAGACTCAACGCCCAAGTCCATCAACTTAACAGTAGCAACAGCATCACGAGTCATAATCAGACCACGAACTTTCGCGGCAAGGTCAACAAGGTTTACACCATCTGTTGTAGTGTTAGTGATGTCGTAAGCAGTTGTACGACCTGAACCAGCAGAGTTAGCCAACGGACGGTTGCCCTTTGACTGACCCTTAGAACCGCCAGCAACCTCAAGAAGGTCTGCGGTTACAAGGTGGTTCGACATAACTACTGGCATACCAGCGATTGTTGGAACAACACCTGACGCTACTGAACCATTGCCACCGAAGTCGCGGTTCATGTATGTCAGCTTATTGCCATCAGTTACATCAAGCAGAGCGTAATACTGGTCTGGTGGGAGTACAACTACTGCACCACTCTCGTAGCCTACGTTCTTCTTATCGAACTCTTTCTTAGCGTCAAAGATTGACTTAGCGATTTTAGCTGGGTCAATAATATCTGCGCCACTACCAGTACCGATTGTAATATTATCAGTAAAGTCTTCTTCAGTGAACGCTTTGTAGTCCTGTACCAGTGCGGCGGCACGGGTAGCGTTGGTTGAAAGCGCGGCCTTCAGAGCAGTACGTAGGATGTTCTTATCTGCTTCAGTAGCCAGTGCAATACCAGCTTCTTTAGAGTAAGTAGAACGAACATCATAGTGGTTAATCGCTTCATCAATGTTTGTGATGAACTGACTAGAGATGAGCAAGTCATCAATAGTTACGATACGTTCTGAAGCTCGTACCTGACCACCAGTAATTTCGTTTCCGGGGGTGTGGTACTCAGCAGTTGTGCGTCCAAGCATCGGGAATGATGCTGACTTCCCCTTAGTGATTGTGCGAGTCCGAATGAGCGGCATCATAATGTTCTTAGCTTCAAAGCTAGTAAGAATCTCACCAGCATACAGCTTTAAGAACAAATCACGCACATCACCAGAAAGGTTTGTTTGGCCTAAACGGGATACGTCATAGGCTGGATTAGATGCGCCTTGCATTGCCATCTTAATCTCTCCTTTATAAGTGTTGTGATTTAGTTAGTTGTTATGACCACTCAGCCTCTTCTCACTCCCTTTCTCCGACAAGATTGTCCCTCGCAAGGGGTCAGGGGGTAGTCGTTCATGTGCTTTGGCTTTGTGTATATAAAAAAGAGGTGAGACAAAAATCCCACCCCTCTTAGTATTTGGAGACAGTGTTTATAGTACCGAAGACTGTTGTAACCTACGGGCTACTTGGTCACGGTATGCAGAGTCTTTCTCGTACCTTGGGTCAGACATAGCGGACGTTAGTTCCGCCAGACTGTTGAAAGCCCCTACTGAATTACTGGATGCTTCACCACCAACTAGGTTGGGTTCTACACCAGCTTCGGAACGGTAACGAGCGGCAAGACCTTGAATTGCAAACATTGCTGTACCCATATCGCCACTGTCAACGGCTGAGTTAAATGCGTCTTGCTCTGCTTCAGATAATGAGGTGGAAGCCCACTGCATCATATCGTTATAGCCTTCTTCGCTACCTACGGTATTAAATGCTTGTTGGCGGGTTGATTCCATAATCGCCATCTGACCGTCAATAAATTGGTCTACAACATCTGACGGGATACCAGCTTTTTCAAGCGTATCATAATCGTTATCAGATAGACCGCCTTCTTCCCAGAAGGTGTTCGACATGGTATCAAAGTCAATACCGTTTTCGTTTAGAAACTCTTGGACTTCTTCTGTTTCCATATCGTCTACAGAGCTTTCTGCTTCTTCGTCAGGTTCGCTCTGTTGGTGAAATTGCTTCTCAAGATTTGAGTAGGCATCTGCCATATCTTGAGGAGACTTAAACTTCTCTGGTAGCCACTCTGGGCGTTCCTCAGAAGTATTATTAAGACCTTCCGCCTTTTCAACCATCTCTTTAACATAGTTTGGGTCTTCAGGCGGTTGCTCTTGATGGGTATTTAGTACGTCAACCATTACACTGTCTCTTCTTCGGTTGGTTGATTCATCATTTGTCCGACAATCTCAGGGGCGGCTTTTTCAGCCATCTTACCCATTGTCTGTTGTGTCAACGCTTGCTCTTGTGCCATTTGCATAGCTTGTTGCTCTTGTGTCTTTTGCTCTAGTGTTTTGACTAGACCACCAGTATCAATTCCAAGAGAAGCCCCTAGTCGGTCAATGTAATCATCAACATTTAGGTTTTGCGCTATAATCTCAGGACCAAGAGGCTGTAGCATCTGTAAGAACTGAGACAACTTATTTAAGTCCTGTCCTCGCCCAAGGGCTTCGATGCCTGTGACAATCTGTGGCTTAACAGCATCCTTTGGCATCTTTGGCATTTTGCCTGTGCGTTCAAGACGAGCCAGCAACAGCTTTACAAGTGGGAATTGAAACTCTTGAGATAGAATACTATAGACACCGCCAAGGGCAGTCTCTAGCTCTTGCGCCATATAGCGAACTTCTTCAGCAGTAACACGTTCAGCGTTTCGCTGGACTGCACTGTTGAGTAGGAAAGCAAACTGCAATCTTTCTGTAATACGAAGTGCAGTTTCCTGTGCAACCCTAAAGTCATTATACTTTTGAACTTGAAGGGTTGTTACATCGTTAGCATCACCCTGTACGATAGCCCCATTAGGTGCTTGAGCGAGGGTGGCTTGTTTGGTTGTACCGTTAGGACGAACCAAGAATAATACTTTTGATGACGCGGCGGAGCCTTCTACGATAGCTCTAGTAAGAGCCTCAAGACTTCGTAAGTCACCTATATACTCTTCGACATAGCCCCGCCCATAATCTTCACCATCAATTCTGGTTAGGCGAAGGGGTATGAAGGGTACACGGTCAAGAGGGTAGGTTCCTCTGGTAGAAGGGATTTGGAAACCCATTACCTCTTGATATACCTCAAATTTGTTTTCTTTACGACAAATGTATGTGTAAAGGTCTAATGATTTTGTGTGTGTATCAGTCTCGCTGTAGTCCTCAGATTGACTCAGCATCTCCTGTGCTTCTTTAGGTAGCATCAGGGGTGATACGGACTCCTTGGTGATAATCTCCATGACGTTACCCATCGTGTCACGTTTAACAACGTAACGGTCAATGCGAAACACCTTCATACCACCTTCTTTTGGTAGGTAAACTAGGGAGTTACCAGCAACAATAAGTTGCTTTAGAGCCTCGTGAATTGGTACACGAACCGCAGAACCTTCGATTTCTTGCATCCCAGCCCGTTCTATTCGGGCAAGAGCCTCTTCGACTGCACCACGAGCATCCTTGCCAGCCATTGCTTCAATATCAAAATCATCAATAGAGAGGCGAAAGAAGGGTGAGTTTGGCGGCAATAGTGCCATTAGGAGTTTGCTGGCTAGGTTGTTTACACCTCTTGCCCCTACAGATTGGTAGGGGGTTTTGTAAACTGTGCTTCCAGTATGTCCTGACGGTGGAATAAGTGTAGGGATTGTTAGCTCTGAGGCGTCCCTTGCACGTTCAAGAAATGAATGTCTATGTGACTCAAGCTGAGAGTACCGACCAGCAACGGACTTACTTTTTTCCATTTGCATAAGGATATCTCCACTAATTACTTAGGTACGTTCACACCCGCTCCACTACCTACACCACCAACAGCACCACTATCTTTCTTTGGTATCTTGAATTGGTTCTTACCCATACGTCTACGCTTCTTGACGTTTGACGCATTGTTTGGGTTAGATTGTTCCTCAGAATATAGAGGGGTAGATGCACCCGCCGCCACCTTCTTTTCAGGTGCTGGTGCGGGTTTTGGGGCTGGTTTTTTAGGCTTCA
>Ga0208791_1000123_pt1 | contig 40706 bp, 49 predicted proteins | sample 11_taG_FD_184084 | JGI IMG/M metagenome (GOLD analysis project Ga0208791, IMG submission 184084) | Marine viral communities from the Subarctic Pacific Ocean - 11_ETSP_OMZ_AT15265 metaG (SPAdes) (version 2) | ecosystem: Environmental > Aquatic > Marine > Oceanic | place: Pacific Ocean | collected...
ATCAAGACTATACAGGGGATAACTCTACTACTACGTTTAGTATCCCTTTTACATACACTGCCACTAGTGAAATTAGTGTAACGGTAGACGGTGTGGCTCAAACTGGCCTTTCTTTTCCTTCTGCCTCTCAAGTAACCTTGACTTCTGCACCTGCCTCTGGTACTCTGGTACAGGTTCGCCGTACTACAAGCCTTACGGCACGTGCAGTTGACTTTGCGTCAGGCTCAGTATTGACTGAGGAAGACTTGGATAATTCAAGCATCCAAACCTTCCACGCTTCTCAGGAAGCTATTGACCGTGCTAACGACTCTATTGCTGTAGATGATGACGATAAGTATGACGCACAAAACAAAGTTATTAAGAACGTAGCTACGCCTACCAACGCTAACGATGCTACAAACAAGTCTTATGTAGATACAGGAGCCAATAACGCTGCCACAAGCGCAGCAGCGGCTCTTGTCTCTCAGAACGCAGCAGCAGCTTCTGCCACAGCAGCAGCGAACAGTGCCACAGCAGCCGCTGGATCAGCTACTACTGCTGCCAGTGAAGCAACAGATAGTGCTAACTCAGCCACTGCCAGCGCATCGTCAGCCACTGCTAGTGCCAACTCAGCGTCAGCGGCCTCGACTTCTGAGAGCAATGCGGCTTCTTCAGCCTCGACTGCCTCAACTCAAGCCGCTAATAGTGCTACATCTGCGACTAATAGTGCAAACTCTGCGACTGCTAGTGCAAACTCTGCTACAGCATCGGCTGGATCGGCATCGACTGCGAGTACACAGGCGGCACTAGCTACCACTAATGGGGCGGCACAGGTTGCTCTAGCCACAACTCAGGCTAACAATGCAGCAACTTCAGCTACAGCAGCAGCTAACTCAGCTACAGCGGCAGCCACAAGCGAGACTAACGCAGCCAACAGTGCAGCAGCAGCGGCAGCAGCTTTTGACAACTTTGATGATACTTATCTTGGCAGTAAGACTAGCGATCCAACGGTTGACAATGACGGTGACCCGCTTACTCAAGGTGACCTCTATTTTAATAGCACTGCCAACGAGATGCGTGTCTATGATGGCGCAAACTGGATTGCAGCATCCTCTGCTGGTGCAGCATCACTGATCCTGTATGAATACACAGCGACTTCAGGGCAGACTACTTTCTCAGGTGCTGACGATAACTCAGCAAGCCTGTCCTATAGCGTAGGTAATATCCAAGTTGTAATGAACGGTGTCATCCTTGACCCATCAGACTACACAGCTACCAGTGGTACAAGCGTTGTGCTGGCCTCTGGTGCGGCTACTGGTGACTTGGTAAACATCTATGCCTTCAAGAGCTTCACTGTGGCCGACACGGTGTCTGCGTCTGCTGGCGGTACATTTGCTGGTGCGGTTGGCTTTGGTGCTGGGGCTACTGTTACAGGCAACGTCACTGCCGATGGTTTGCGCTTAGGCGATGGAGATTACGCAGCTTTTGGCGACGGGCTAGATTTACAAATCCTGCATAACTCTGCGGACTCTTTTATAACCGATGCTGGCACTGGGGATATGTATATTCGCGGTGACAACTCGCTATTAATTCAGCAACTAGATGGCACGAAAAACAAGGCTCAGTTTATTACTGGTGGTGCCGTGAACCTGATGCACAACGGAACAACTAGGTTCTCTACCAGCAGTACAGGCGTGGATGTCACTGGCACTGTGACGGCTGATGGACTTGACGTAAGCGGTACCTCTACATTCGGCACATCTAGCGCAGATACGAGATTTAACTTTGATGGGCCAAACCAGTATCGTGCAGTTTTCAAAAGTGGTGGCACTGTTGGTGGTCAAATCGGTGCTGGTGGCGCAGACGACTTGCGTTTCAGTAATGCGGCTGGTGCAACTGTTGCCACTATTAAAAATGGCAACTTGGGCATTGGCGAAACTGCCCCTGTTACACCGCTCACCATTGCAACCACCAACAAACTAGGGTCAACCTTTACTGGCACAACAAACGGTGAAGGTCTTACGGTTACGCAAACAGATTACAGCGCTGGCAACTACGTTTCGCTGGTTGAAGCTGCGTATGATGACAGTAATGATGCAAACCCAAATGTCCGTATCGGTGCAATGTTTGACGGTGGCGGCTCAACCCTAGCGTTTGGCACGTCAAATAGTTTTGGCGCTGGCATCACCAACACTGCTATGTCTATCGACGGCAGCGGCCGTGTGACGATGCCTAACCAGCCCTGCTGTTTCATTCAAGGGGCATCCTCGACAAACCATAACTACGGTAGCGGTGGAGTTATTATTAATTTCGCCCTTAGTGGTAATGGGGCTTTTACTCAAGGTGGCATAACGCATAACACTGGTAATGGAAGACTAACCGTTCCTTCCGCTGGACGCTATCTTTGCGGAATGACTTTCTATGACAACGATGGAAGTGCGGGGGCGGCTCGTGCTGGTATTCGCCACAACGGTGCAATGAGGGGTCACACTCATACAGAGTTCAACAATGGTCAAAGCGCAGTGACAGTGCTTTTGAATATGGCGGCTAACGACTACATCGACTTCCAGCAAGTTTACGGAACCGCCATCTACATGGGGCCGCATCACTTTTATGGTTTTATAACCAAACTCAATTAGGAGAAAACAGATGTCTCACACATTTAGTGTTACTGTTAGTGACGCAGAATATAAGTCACTACAATATGCGGCGGCTGACCCTCAAGATTGGGTTGAGAACGCTGTTACAACTCGCTGTCAGGTAGGGGGTGATGACATCATTGCCTTGCTTGTAGCCCACTGCAATGCCAACAACGTGCAAATTGCAACAGGTCGTGACGCCCAAATCACTCAAGCATACACCCTTGAGGTTGTAAAGACTGCGGCTGTGCGTAATGCAGAGGCCGAAGCAGAGATAGCGGCACTAGCAGGGGGCGGCGATGAGTAGAGCAAGAGACTTAGCAGACAGTGCCGATAAGGACATTGTAGGCACCCTTACAGTAGACGGCATTGAGGTGGACGGCGGCACGGTTAAGCTGGACGGCAACTACCCGACAGGCACAAACAATGTGGCGTTAGGTGATACTGCATTGGATAGTGTGGCCTCTGGTGGCACATCAAACACGATGGTGGGTTTTGCGGCTGGAACTGCAATTACTACAAGTGATAACAACACGGGTTTTGGGTATGCCGCTCTATACACGTCAACAGGAAATCAGAACACTGCTGTTGGTTCATCAGCTTTAGTTAGTTCTACTACTAGCGATAATAATACCGCGATGGGGCATTCTGCTATGTATGCCAACACTACTGGCACTCAGAATGTAGCGATAGGCGCGTTTTCTTTGGATGCAATTACAACAGGTAGCTATAACAATGTTCTTGGCTATGGTGCTGGCGGTGCAGTTACAACAGCTAACGGTAACACAGCTATGGGTCACACCGCCCTAACTAGTACAACCACTGGAGTTAATACTGGCTTTGGCTATGAGGCAGGATACTACACCACAACTGGCACAAGCAACACTTCTGTAGGTTATCAAGCACTGAAAGGCACCACTGCTACAACGGCAAGCCACAATACTGCTGTGGGTCATCAGGCACTCGCCGCAAACACCACAGCCTCTTACAACACTGCTGTAGGTAATGATGCACTTAAATCTAACACCTCTGGCGCACAGAACTCCTCTTTAGGACATCATTCTTTATTAAACAACACCTCTGGGTCTTACAACACAGCAGTCGGTCAGGGCGCGATGGTGTCTAACACCACTGCAAACAATAATACCGCTGTGGGTATGAATAGCCTATATAACAATACCACTGGCGCAAACAATGTTGCTGTCGGATTGAACGCACTGACCGCTAACACAACTGCTGGCAACAATGTAAGTGTTGGCAATTATTCTTTGTACAACACGACAACTGGAGGAAACAATGCTGCGTTTGGTGATGGTGCGCTGCTAACAAACACAACTGGCATATTTAATACTGCGGTGGGCAATAGCGCACTAAGAAATTCTACAACAGCATCTAACAACGTAGCCGTTGGCTATAACGCATTGATTGCAAACACCACCGCAACTCGCAACACGGCTTTGGGTAATCAGGCTGGGTATGCTAACACCACTGGCTATGGCGGTGTATTTGTAGGACAAAAAGCTGGATACGCTTCAGCAACTTCCAACTTGAATACTATGGTTGGTGATAATGCTGGTCTAAACACAACTGGCGCACAGAATACATTTATTGGTCAAGGTGCTGGTAGCACAACTACTACTGGCTCAAAGAACACCATTCTTGGTCGCTATGACGGCAATCAGGATGGCCTAGACATGCGCACAGCCTTCAACAATATCGTGCTGTCTGATGGCGATGGCAATATTGGTATGTGGTATGATAGTCAACGCTGGAGAATTTCAAATAGTGGTCAAAATAATTTTTGGCCAAATACGGGTTCTGTAAGTGGAAGAAATGGTATTGTACTTGACGGACATACTGGCGGTGGCAGTGGGTATGTTGGTGTTACAGGCGGTAATGTTGTATTATACTTAGACAGGAACGATACTGACGGCACGTTAGTTTTATTTTCCCACGCAGGAACAAATGAAGGTAGCGTTAGTGTCAGTGGCACTACCGTGTCATTCAACGGTGGACACCTGTCTCGCTGGTCACAAGCTACAGACGGCAACCGTATTGACGGCCTACTCAAAGGCACCGTGATGACTAACTTAGATCAGATGGCTGAGTGGACTAAGGATGACGTGACAGAAGATAATGAACAGCTAAACTGTATGGCTGTATCTTCAGTAGAAGGTGACCCAAATGTTGCTGGCGTGTTCGTCAACTGGGATGATGATGACGAGGACTACACTGCCGACATGAATATCGCAATGACAGGAGACATGATTATCCGCATTGCACAAGGCACAACTGTCGCACGAGGTGACTTGCTAATGAGTGCTGGCGATGGCACGGCAAAGCCGCAAGGTGACGACATTGTTCGCAGCAAAACAATCGCAAAAGTAACATCAACTAATGTATCGCACACCTATGACGATGGGTCATACTGTGTGCCTTGCGTCCTAATGGCTTGTTAAAGGATAGTAAAATGGACGAACTAACAGCAGAACAAATCGCACAAAACTACTCAGCGATGGGTGACAGCGTTGACCTCATCAATGCTATCATTGCTGGCGATGCAATGGCAGACGATGATGCAGAAGAGCGTCAGGGTTGCGTAGACCGCAATGTTGAGCATCTTGAATTGATGGTGGCAAAGGACTACTGGACTTCAGAAGACATGACAGCAGCTAATGCAGCCATTACGGCTGGTAACGCCTACACTGCATAATGAAGCTACAGCAAGTCATGGAACCAGAACTCAAAGTCCAGATGGAACTGGATGCTCACGAAAAAGAATGTGCCATCCGTTATGAGATGGTGCATGGCAAGCTAGAAAGCCTCGACAAGCGTATGTGGAGGCTTGAAGCAATGATAATGGGGTCAACGGTAATCATCGTTGGCCTAGCAGCATCGTTGCTAATGAAAGTATAAGGAGACAGCTATGATTGGCTTACCCCCTGTTGATGCGATTGAAATTGCATTGCTTGTAGTAATCATTATTCTTATTGTTAGAAAATGATACATGTATTCCTCTTGCTAGTCTATCTAGGTACAGGAGACTCTCGTAAACTGACTAGCGGAGATATGTACTTTCGTGATGTAAACGATTGTAACTATTTCGCTAGTCGGGTTGCGAAAGCTTATGGCAACTATCAATACTCAGCATACATAGACCCCAAAGACAGGGTAACAGCCTACTGCGTACCTAAATATGTAGACCAAGACAGCGTGAGGATATACGAATGATTGATCCAATTTCAGCTATGGCGACAGCTAACGCTGCCTTTAGAACCATTAAACAGGGTTTTTCAGTTGGTAGAGACATCGAACAGATGGCCTCTGACCTGTCTCGCTGGATGGGTGCTTTATCTGACTTGGAACAAGCAGAAAAAGAAGCTAAGAATCCCCCTATATTTAAGAAGCTTTTCTCTGGTTCTACAGTAGAGCAGGAAGCCATACAAGCTTTCGCGTCTAAAAAGAAAGCAGAGCAGCAGAGATATGAGCTAAAGCAGTGGATTAGCCTTACTATGGGCAAGAGTGCGTGGGATGAATTAATACGCATGGAAGGCCAGATACGTAAACAACGTCAAGAAACCATTTACAGACAGCGAGAACGCAGAAGAAAATTTGTAGAAGTTGCGGCTGTTTTAACTATTAGCCTTACAGGTATAGGTCTTCTTGTTTTGTTTATTATATGGTTAAAAGGAATAGCAGGATGATTAATGTATTACTACAAGGTTTATTTGGTGTAGCCAGTAGCGCAGTCGAAGGCTACGTGGACACAAAGAAAGCCAAAGCCAAACAGAAGCTTGTAAAGATTGAAGCTGAAACTAGCATTATGGAAAAAAAGATTGCTGGTGAAATTGATTGGGACAAAGAAGCCATATCTGGCTCAAAGGAGAGTTGGAAAGATGAGTATCTTACAATCTTGTTCAGTATACCACTACTACTATGCTTTATACCCTTCACTGTCGAATACGTTGAGAGAGGATTTGAAGCGTTATCTCTCACGCCAGACTGGTACAGGTACACGCTAGGTATTATCGTAAGTGCGTCTTTTGGTATCAAGGGTGCTACAAAGATGTTTGGTAAGAAATAGTGTACCATATGTGGGACATGCACAACAGAACCACAGAAGAACAGGCAAAGAGAAACAGAATGACACAGCTAGTTGAACAACTTAAACGCCACGAAGGATTGAGGTTAAAGCCATATCAATGCACTGCTGGAAAGCTAACTATCGGAATCGGACGAAACATCGAAGACATTGGCATTTCGGAAAGCGAAGCAGAAATGTTGCTGTCCAACGACATACAACGAGTGGTAACACAGTTGAAGGAAACCTTTCCGTGGACGCTGGACTTAGACGAGGTACGTTTTGCAGCTCTCGTCAACTTTACCTTCAACGTAGGGATAGGAACAACCAGCAAGTTCGTAAACGCAATGGCTCTGCTAAAGGGAGGAAACTTCGATATGGCAGCAGACGAGTTTCTGGACAGTAGATGGGCTAAACAAGTAGGACAACGCGCTGTAGAGATTACAGAGCAAATCCGTACAGGAGAGTGGCAGTGACAGAAAAACAACAGATGGACACTTTGCACGAAGCTGTAACGCAAGAGCTACTGCTACGTGTACGAAGTGGGGAAGCCACAGCCAGTGAGCTATCAGTAGCTGTCAAATTTTTGAAAGACAATGGTGCTTCTCTTGATGCAATCATGGCAGAGAGTCCTATGGCAAACCTGTTAAACGATCTACCCTTTGATGTAGCAGAGAGTGTACAGTGACAAACATTCCAGAGCCTCTTAGAGACTTTAGGAACTTTACCTACCTAGTATGGCAGCATCTAGGACTACCAGAGCCTACTCCTGTACAGTATGACATAGCTAACTACCTACAGAGTAGTCCCAAGCGTAGCATCATTGAGGCTTTTCGTGGTGTAGGTAAGTCCTACATCACTGCTGCCTACGTGGTACATCAGCTATTGCTAAACCCACAGCTAAAGTTTATGGTTGTCTCTGCGTCTAAGGCACGTGCTGATGACTTCTCTACATTCACACAGCGTATCATTGTAGAGCTACCTATATGCCAGCACCTAGTTGCTAAAGAAGGTCAACGCTGGTCTAAGATAGCCTTTGATGTTGCACCTGCTAAAGCATCTGGTAGCCCCTCAGTGAAGTCTGTGGGTGTTACAGGACAGCTTACAGGTAGCCGTGCTGACATTATCATTGCTGATGACGTAGAAGTTCCTAACAACAGTATGACGCACATGATGCGTGAGAAGCTGTCAGAGACTGTCAAGGAGTTTGACGCTGTTCTCAAGCCTGATGGCAAAATTATCTACTTGGGTACACCTCAGAACGAGATGTCCCTATACAACGTACTACTAAACCGTGGTTACGAGATGAGGGTTTGGCCTTCACGCTACCCTACCCTAGATCGCGCAGAGAAGGCGTATGGGGGCAGGTTAGCACCTTCGCTGTATGAAACCCTACAAAACAAGCAAGAGGCTGTGTATGGGCTTCCTACAGACCCTAAACGGTTTGACGATGAAGATTTGATAGAAAGAGAGCTAAGTTATGGTCGAAGTGGTTTTGCTTTGCAGTTTATGCTGGATACTTCACTTTCTGATGCAAACAAATATCCGCTTAAACTAAGTGACCTACTAGTATACTCATGTGATAAAGACACAGCACCAGAGAAGATGGTGTATGGTGTTATGAAACCTATGCACGACTTGCCCAATGTTGGACTCTCTGGGGATAAGTTTTACGCCCCTGAGGACACGATAGGTCGGCAGAGGTACTCTGGTAGCATCTTAGCCATTGACCCCTCTGGTAGAGGCTCTGACGAGACTGCATACGCCGTTGTAAAGATGTTAAACGGTTTCCTGTATGTTGTAGATGCTGGGGGTGTTGAGGGTGGTTACACAGATGTAGCACTACAACACCTGACTGACCTAGCTAAGATACATCAGGTAAACATGGTTCTCATTGAGAGTAACTTTGGTGACGGTATGTTTACGGAGCTACTCAAGCCACACCTGCTCAAGAGCTATCCCATAGCTATGGAAGAGGTTAGGCACAATACACAGAAGGAAGCACGTATCATTGACACCCTAGAGCCTGTTATGAACCAGCATAGGCTTGTTATAGACCCTAAGGTTATTCAGAAGGACTATGACAGTGTACAGAATATGCCACCTGAGAAGGGCATTAAGTACATGCTGACGTATCAGATGACTAGGATTACTAGACAGCGAGGAGCATTGGCACATGACGACAGGCTTGACGTTCTTGCTATGGCAGTGCAATACTGGGTTGACCAAATGGCTGCTGATGCAGATACAGAAATCAGAATCAGAAAAGAAGAACTACTGGACAATGAACTAGAAAAGTTTATGTCTCACCTGAATGTTTCTACCATAGAGCAGAAGCAGGAGGGCTGGTTACAGTTCTAAAGTTACAACATGGATAAGGGCTGTTAAACATACCATAGTGTATATTATATGTTTAACATGTTTAACAGTCTTTAACCTACTACTTACTACTTATGTATCGGTCATAAGAATGAGGCAGGAGTAAGATGGATGTATTTTGGTAAAAAAATCTGAGGGGGTGTATAATAGTAATGAACGCGCGACACCCCCGCGCCACTCCTTTATTATACCACGTGTCAAACATTCTGTCAATGTCAAACATTTGACGCCAATTCTTTGACATGTCAAACATCTGACGCGCCAGTGCTGCATATTTGCAACATGTGTGACATTTTTAACACACTCTGTCTGTCTCTCTCTATCTGTTCTTGTTCTGTTCATGTCCAACATGTAATACACCTTATAATATATATAAACGCATGTTCTCTATTTGTTCTTTTTTCAACATTTTTTACATTTTTTTCATTTTTGGGGTTGTGTTTATTTTTTGCCTATGCCATTATCTAATCATCAAACGAACACAAGCCTAATCACTGGCGACAATGTACTTGGTACAGATACAAGGTGAGATAAAGCGGAAAGGTGGCTAGCCAGCATAGTTTGATAAGAGACTAAAAAAGACTTGACTAACTAATACGACTAAGACTAGACTAAGAGAATAGAAAGACACATACGCTTGATAGCGACAAGACAACCCAAGTTTGTGGAAGGGCAGGCTACAGACCCTATAAAACCCTTGATGGCGAAGGTTAGGCAAGGTGGGGCGTGAGTGCTTGGCCAAGCTAGGGTGGAGTCCGATAGCAAGGACAAATCCCTAGCTATAACAAGGTGCAATGGTGCGCCTATATTGCGAGGAGTAGAAAGCAATGCAAAAATCAATCACAATCGTATCACGTAAAGAAGTACAATTTCGCCGCAAGACTGCTAGGTATGGCAAGGCTATTGGTACTATGTCCAATAATCAAGGCTATCTGGCGTTGAAGTCGCGTGATGCTGAAGGCAAGTTCGCTAAGGCTTGACAATATAGGGGACAACAATGTATTCTCCCTGACATTGTTGTACCTTGTTATAGCTAGGAGGAGTAGACCATGAAACTAAAGCTACTAGGCGTGGGTAATAACGCCAAGACAGTGAAGGGTGATGGCAGTGAATACTTGACTGCTATCCTGTACCTTGCGCCAGCCGATACAGTGGACGGAATCAATGTCTGTCCAATGGCAGTGCTGGCAGGTTGTAAGGCAGGGTGCCTATACAGTGCAGGGCGTGGAGCTATGAATAGTGTACAGGCAGCACGACAGCGCAAGACTATCTTATGGCGTGACTTCCGTGAGGTATTCATTGCCGACTTGATACAGGACATCACCAAGTTCAGGGCGTATTGTATCAAGAAGGGCATCAAGCCAGTGGTTAGGCTCAATGGGACTAGCGATATACATTGGGAGCGTTATGGCATCATGGAGCAGTTCCCAGACGTACAGTTCTATGACTATACCAAAGACATCAAGCGAGTGCGTAAGGCACTGCCTGACAACTATCACTTGACACTGAGCTACAGTGAGGCTAGTACTAGGTACAGTAACATGGTGCTGGATCAGATGTGTAAGCATCAGGGACACAACATGGCAGTAGTGTTCAGGGACAAGGACAAGATACCTAAGACCTACATGGGCTTCAAGGTAGTAGATGGTGACAAGGATGACTTGCGCTTTCTTGACCCTAGAGGTGTAGTGGTGGCACTGTATGCTAAAGGCAAGGCAAAGCAGGACACCAGTGGCTTTGTAATTGGATAGGAGACAGGACAATGCGAGTAACTAAACACATGCTAGAAAACAGACTATCACGCATCAACAGACGACTAGGTGTAAGCTATGCGCTAAACAATGCACCACACTACGGAGGATGGCAGTTGACATGTAATGAGGGTAGCTGTATCATTCAACATAGACTAGCACCACGTGAGATGTTGACCTATCTTGATGGGCTGATAGTGGGCATGGACATGATGGAAGGGGCATACAAATGAGTGATGAAGAAAAGCTAGAGTTAGCTAAACAAAGTTTAGAGTATGTGCATGGTATTTTACTTGACATCCTGAACGGCAACGTAGATAAAGACGAAGTGATGAATGGTGTAACAGTACTAGAGTTATTGAGGGGGTTAAAATGAGTATGTATATAGACACGGCCTACCCTGACATAGCACAGGATGCTAGACTATCCTGTATCCTGACCAAGATGAAGGCACTAGCAGTCCAGATAGAGGATGCTGAGTGGGAAGGGCAGGACGTATCAGCAATGAGGCAGCATTTATCTAGCCTAAAGTCTAAGCATAATGATGGCGCAACATATGAACCACTGTTTTAAGGGGCAAGACAATGAACGACATGAAGCAACACCTATATCTTCTAGATGAAGAAGACAAGGCTGCACCAGCGGCAGATGACTACTACTATTGGCAAAACTTTCAAGCCTGTTTAGATAACATGCGAAGGATGGATGAGGAGCAAGACTATGAGCAACATTCTAATACCCATTGATGATGACATCATGCTGTCTATCTATCAGAATGATGACACAGGACAGCTTGAGTGCATACCTTTGAGGGGTGGTGTATATGAGGGAAATATTGGTGAGCCTGTATTCTTTTATGATGTAGCAGAACTAGAGGACATCATCAGTGCGTGTAGGCAGGGGGACTACAAGATATTTAAGAACCAGTACACGTTTGAGTTTGAGGTAGTTAGTAATGACAATCAAGAGGGTGAACCCGATAGCGCGAGTGATGCTACAGAACAGACGTAGAACACAAGCAGTACCTAACAAGAAGAAGTATAACAGGAAGAAGGACAAGAAGAATGAGAAACCAATTCGATGACGCCTATGTTATGGGCTATCACAATGGCTATCATGCCTTGACATATAACAATGAGTATGATAGTAATGAACAGGCTCAGTATCACATCAAGTATAAGCATGGGTACACAGCAGGTAAAATGCAGCGAGTAAAAGAGGAGCGAGAAGATGTTGACAAAAGCTGAACTGATAACCATCATGAGCATGATGGAAATGGCTATGAATGAAGAGTATATTTATTGTGACTTTGCAGATGAAGATGCCTTTGTAGGTCTTCACAACTACCTTGTCACGTACATGAAGATCAGATCGTGGCTTAAAGATATGGAGAAGGATGAACAATGAGTATGGGATTCAAGACCTGCCCTCACTGCGATGATGGCGAGGCAGAGGCACTGTATGCTGTCGATGGTAAGATACAGTGGTTCTGTAATGAGTGTGGTGCTGAGTGGTTAGAAGAACCAGTATTGTATGAAGTAGTAACTAGGCAACAGCAGTGGATGCTAGAAAACTATGGTGAGGAATGATAGCAGTAGGTGTAGCAGGTATCATTGCTATGTGGCTAGTCATACTAGCAGGTAGTGCCAGTGACCATGAACAACTGATAGGTCTACAGCTAGTAGTAATGCTAGCAGTTATAGCAGTAATCAGTGCTGGCGTGGCTGTAACATATTAAACAATGTAAAGGGGGTCTTATCTTGGATGTAACTTTAGAAACAGACAAAGACCTGTTTGAACGACAGCTTGAACTAGAGACAGAGATGCTAACAGGTGGTATCCAGCGTTTCAGGAAGGCTAGAGACAGGTCAATAGATAGAGGTATGGAATCCCACACGGCACATGGTAGAGCCATCGTGTCAAGGATTGTAGACACAGTAGCAGATGGGTTGAGGGAATACCTAGACAACCCAAGCAACAAGTCCAGAGACATTGCGTGGAAGCGCATCAAGGATATGGACGTAGAACAAGTGGCATACCTGTCAGTGGTATCGCTAGTCGATAGCATCAGCAGGAAGAACACACTGCTTTATGTGGCGCGTACCATTGGTGCTAACGTAGAGATACAGGACAGGCTTGAGCGATGGATACACAGCGAGGGTGACGTAGCTAAGAACACCATCAAGCAAGCAATGAAGAAAGCCTATGGTGCTAGACGCTATGGCCTGACCAACAAGATGAACAAGGATGGGTACAAAGAGAGCGAGTGGCAGAAGTCAGAGCGTGTGCATGTTGGGTTCAAGATGGTTGACCTCATCATCCAGCACACAGCTATTGTAAAGCTGGACACACAACAGACAGAGCGTAAGCGTAGGGCTACCTATGTCATACCTACTGAGGGTACGCTTGAATGGATTACTGCTTTCAACGAATACATAGAGACATCAAGGCCACGTTACCTACCCTGCATCATACCACCTAAACAGTGGACAGATGTGCGTGGTGGTGGGTATCATGGTCACGACATTGACGAGCTACCAATAGTGAGGCGCAAATGAGCTTGAAGAAACATCTGAATCGGTTGGGTACTCAAGACCTGACACAAGAGTACGCCTGTCTCAATGCTTTGCAGGACACAGAGTGGCGCATCAATAAGAATGTACTTGACATTATCCGTAATCTGTGGGATAACGGACAGGAATGGGGCAAGCTACCAGCGAAGGAAGACACACCACTACCAGTGTATCCCTTTGGTAAAGAGCCTGACGAGATGACTGATGGAGAGAGGGAAGAGTTTCGTGCGTGGTCACGCAAGCGTAATGCTATCTACTCCCAAAACAACCGTAGCGTGAGCAAGCGCATACAAGTGGAGCGAACACTACAGATAGCAGAACAGTACGCTAAGTACGACAGGTTCTACTATGTGTGGCAGAATGACTTTCGTTCACGCAAGTATGCAAGCAGCACGTTCCTCTCTCCTCAGTCAGCAGATTGGAGCAAGGCTCTGTTAGAGTTTGGCTACCCTGTTAAGATTAATAATTGGGATGACGCACGTTGGCTGTGCATACATGGTGCTAACCTGTATGGTAACGACAAGGTAAGTCTTAACGACAGAGAACTGTGGGCGTGGGACTTTGCAGAAGAAGCACACAGGATTGTTGACAACCCATACGACAACCAGTTATGGTTGGAAGCAGACAAGCCTTATCAATTCCTAGCGTGGTGCTTTGAGTTGTCAGCCCTTGTCAAACAGGGGTGGGGGTTTGAGACACGCCTACCTGTGTCAGCAGATGGGTCATGTAATGGACTGCAACATCTGTCAGCCATCCTACTGGATGAGCAGGGAGCTAGGGCAACTAACCTTGTACCATCTGACCTACCTCAAGACATCTACACAGAGGTAGCAGAGGCTACAATCGCCAGTATCAAGGCAGAGGATACAGAGCTAGGGCGTAAGTGTCTTGCCTTTGGTATCGACAGGAAGCTAGCCAAGCGTCCTGTTATGATTGTACCCTACAGTGGTACACGCCACGCCTGTCGTGCCTATATTGAGGAAGCTATCAACGACAAGATCAAGGATGGCACACCCAATCCGTTTGGTGATGACCTCTTTGAAGCTAGCAATTATCTAGCTGGTCATGTGTGGGATGCTATCAGCAGTGTGATTGTATCAGCACGTAAGGTCATGGACTATGTAAAGAATGTTGCAGATGTTTACGCACAGATGGGACAGCACATGGAGTGGGTCACACCAACTGGTTGGGTTGTACTACAGCAGTACAGCCAGACACAACAGAAGCGCATCAAGACTCACATCAATGGTGAGGTGGTATCACTATCCTTTCCTAAGGAGAAAGAGAACACAGTACACAGGCACAGGACAGGGCTGGGTGCATCACCTAACTTTATCCACAGCCTAGATGCAGCAGCAATGACCAAGACTATTAACCAAGCCTCCAAGCTAGGCATCCACGACTATGCAATGGTGCATGACAGCTACGGCACACACAGTAGCATGATGCCATTGCTTAGTGAGGTACTGCGCGAAGAGTTTGTTAAGATGTATGAACAGCATGATGTGTTGACAGAGTTGAGACAACATGCTATCATAACACTAGGCACTGAGGATGTACCTCAACCACCTTCTTGTGGCAGCCTAGACCTACGTAACGTATTGAAATCAGACTATTTCTTTGCCTGATTTCTAAAGTTACAACCTAGCCAATCGGCAAAAACGTAGCAATCAAGGAGTAACATATGAGTGATATGATTGTATTGAAGGGAACAGCATTGTGGGCAAAAATATTTCAGCCTGACAATCGTTTCGTAAAACCTCACGGTGAGTATTCTACACAGGTACTTGTCCCTGAGGCAGAAGCAGCAGAAGTTTGTGAACAACTGGAAGCAATGGTTGATGCCAAGTTTGCAGAAGTTGTCAAGGATAAGCCAGCACTCAAGGCTACCCTGTCCAAGCGTCCTGTTACAGAACCACACGTAGACGACAGAACAGGTGAGCCGACAGGCAACCTTGTGTTCAAGAGTAAGTGCCTCGCTGTCGTTGAAAGCAAGACAGGTCAGACCTACGCGCAGAAGCCATCAGTGGTGGACTCCAAGCGTCAGCCTATGGCTGGCAACCAGTTAGTAGGTAATGGGTCTACCATCAAGGTAGCAGTGGAGCCTATCCCCTACTACATGGCAAGCACCAAGCAGGTAGGTGTATCACTACGCCTCAAGGCTGTGCAGGTTATTGACCTGAAAGAACATAACAAGTCTGCATCATCTATCTTCGATGACGAGGATGGCTTTGTAGCAGAGGCAGTACAGAAAGACGATGCTGCTGATGTGTTCGATGACCACGATACTTCTTCGGCTGGTGCAGATGAAGGGGACTTTTGAAGAGGCCGTGCTTTCTGACTTAGATAGTAGAGGCGTTCCATATATGTATGAGCCAGACAAGCTGGCCTATTACGTGGAACGTCACTACATCCCTGACCTAAAGCTAGGTACTATGATAGTAGAACTGAAGGGGTACTTCAGGCAAGACAGCCAGCGTAAGATGAAGGCAGTGAAGGCACAGTACCCCGACATGGATGTACGATTTGTATTCCAGAAGGCCAGTGCTACTATTCAGGGAGCTAAGAAGAGGAAGGACGGTACTAAAATGACATGTTCAGAATGGGCAGACCGTAATGGTTTTGTTTGGGCAGAGGGTACTATACCAGAGGAGTGGTTGAAATGAGTATCATCGAAGTACAAGAGGAACTTGTATCGGCAGTTGATTTGAACGTAGACTTGACAACAGATGGCTTGCGTGTCTCAGTATACATTGATGACGTAGAGGTGCATGACTTTGTAGCCTACGACACCATTGCTTATACGCTAGTGGCAGAGCGAGACAAGTATCCTAACGAGATTCTTGAACGTATCCTTCGGGAGTTTAAGAACATGGCAGACATATTGGAGCAAGCAGTAGATGAATCAGGAGAGTGAGTTTATCAGGCATGAGTCCTGTCCTCACTGTGGTAGTAGTGATGCCAATGCCTTATACGCAAATGGTAATCACTACTGCTTCTCTTGTCAGACGTTCACTAAAGCAGACGATGAACAAGGAGTGATTGCAGTGACAACACAGAAACCTAACACAGCGTTCCTACCTATAGATACGGTAGCGTTAAACAAGAGAAAAATTACTGACAAGACTGCGAAGCATTGGCAGTATGGACTAAGCACTTACAAGGGTACTAAGGTACAGGTAGCAAACATGTACGACAGGGCTGGCACTCTGCAAGCTCAGAAGGTACGCTTCCCTAACAAGGACTTCACAGTTGTAGGTGACATCAAGAAGATTGGACTGTATGGTGAACACCTCTGTCGTGATGGTGGCAAGATGATTACCATTGTTGAAGGCGAGTTGGATGCCCTCTCTGTTAGTCAATGTTTTGACAACAAGTGGCCTGTGGTATCTGTACCTCAGGGCGTACAGTCAGCAAAGAAGTCAGTAGCTAAGAGCCTTGAGTGGCTGTGTAACTACGATTCCATCATCATTATGTTTGACAATGATGAACATGGTCAGGCTGCTTCCCTTGAGGTAGCTAACATCCTACCACCCAACAAGGCTAAGATTGCGAAGCTTCCCCTCAAGGATGCGAGTGACATGGTACAGGCTGGACGACAGGCTGAACTGGTTGATGCAGTGTGGGGTGCTAAGACATACAGACCTGATGGTATCCTAGCTGGTACTGATGTGTGGGACATCGTGATTGCTAACGATGACAAGGATTCAGTAGCCTACCCATACGTGGGTATCCAAGAGAAGACAGGTGGCTGTCGTAAGGGTGAGATTGTCACAGTGACTGCTGGCTCTGGCATTGGTAAGTCACAGTTGGCACGTGAGTTTGCCCACGCCTTTGTAAAAGAAGGGCAGACACTAGGATACATTGCACTTGAGGAGAACGTAAAGCGTACTGCTCTTGGCCTTATGTCGTTGGAGTTGAACAAGCCCCTGCACTTGAGGCAGACTGATGTGCCAGAGGAGGAGTTACGCCATGCTTTTGACGCTACCGTTGGATCAGGTAGAGTATATCTTTATGACCATTGGGGTTCTACTGATAGCGATAACCTGCTGTCCAAGATACGCTACCTTGTTCGTGGTTGTGGGTGTGATTATATTATACTTGACCACATTAGTATTGTTGTTAGTGGTTTAGAGGGTGGTGATGAACGCCGACTTATTGACAACACCATGACTAGACTACGTGCGCTGGTTGAGGAACTAAACTGTGGTCTGATACTGGTATCCCACCTACGCAGACCATCAGGTGATAGAGGCCATGAGGATGGCGCACAAACTAGCATGTCACAACTACGTGGTAGTGCTGCCATTGGTCAGCTAAGTGACATCGTAATAGGGCTGGAACGCAACCAGCAAGACACAGATAATGCGAACATCAGTCAGGTCAGGGTTCTAAAGAACAGATGGTCAGGCGAAACTGGATTATGTTGTTCACTAGAATACAGCTTGGAGACAGGCCGTATGGTAGAGACAATCTTCGATGATGAAGAGGTAGACGACATAGAATTTTAGCTACTGCGGAGACAGAGCATGGATTTAATATTCGACTTAGAAGCAGACAACCTACTTGACGATGCCACAGTAACGTGGTGTATCGTGGCTAGGGATGCTGACACAGATGAGGTACACACCTTTGACCCCAACAATATCAAGGATGGGCTAGCCTTACTTAGCCAAGCCGATACACTCATTGGTCATAACATCATTGACTATGACCTGCGCCTTCTCAAGAAGTTGCATGGCTTTGAGTATCATGGCAACATCGTTGACACGTTGGTATACTCTAGAACTATCTGGCCTGACGTTAAAGAGATTGACTTCAAGCTAAACAAGAAGGGTACTTTCCCTCAGAAGTTGATAGGAAGTCACTCGCTCAAGGCGTGGGGCTACAGACTAGGAGAATTAAAAGGTGATTTCAATACTGGCAGCGAGAGCTTTGCAGCATACACCACTGAGATGCTCGACTACTGCATCCAAGACTGTGCTGTTACAGAAAAGCTTTATCGTAAAATTATGGAGAAAAATTTCAGCCAAGAGGCACTAGACCTTGAGACTGAGATACACACATTGCTTCTACATCAGCAGGAATATGGATTTCCTTTTGATGTGAAGGCTGCTCAATCCCTGTATGCTACCCTGTCAGGGCGTAGGTCAGAGATTGAGAACCAACTACAAGAAACTTTTGAGCCTACTATTGTAGAGCTAAAGACTAAGACTAAGACCATTCCATTCAACCCTGCTAGCCGACAGCAGATTGCTGACCGACTGATGAAGCGTGGTTGGGAGCCTCAGGCTCACACTGATAGTGGTGAACCTAAGGTAGATGAGACAGTGCTATCTGGTATCGACATGCCAGAAGCTGCCCTACTCAGTGAGTACCTGATGCTAAACAAACGCATTGGTCAGCTAGCTACAGGTAAGCAAGCGTGGTTGAAGATGGAGAAAGAGGGAAGACTTCATGGACGAGTTAATCATATGGGGGCTGTTACTTCTCGTTGTACTCACGCCAATCCTAATATGGCGCAAGTTCCCAGCGTTGGTGCGCCTTATGGAGAGGACTGTAGACGTTTATTCCACGCTCCTAGTGGGTATAGTCTATTGGGTGCTGATGCTAGCGGCCTTGAGTTGCGCTGTCTTGGGCATTATATGGCTGCTTATGACAATGGCGAGTATGCCAACACTGTAGTTAGTGGTGACATACACACAGCCAATCAACAAGCTGCTGGACTTCCCACGCGCAGTAACGCAAAGACATTCATCTATGGATTTCTTTATGGTTCAGGCGATGAGAAGACAGGCAAGATCATAGGTAAGGGTGCGAAGGAAGGTAGGGCTATCAAGAAGAAGTTCCTGAAGAAACTACCTGCTCTAAAATATCTCAAGGATGCTGTAGCAAAAGCAGCAGATCAGCGAGGTTGGGTCAAGGGATTGGATGGACGTATCATTCCTATCCGACATAGCCACGCAGCATTGAATACTCTACTACAGAGTGCAGGTGCTATCATCTGTAAGACATGGTACGTATACGTATCACGTGCTATCAAAGAAGCAAACTTAGATGCACAGGTTGTGGCCTTCATCCACGATGAGGTACAGGTTCTAGTTAAAGAAGGGCAGGAAGATGAAACAGGCAGACTTATTCAACGATGTATGCGAGAAGTCGAGCAACACTTCTCCTTCAGATGTCAACTCGACAGTGATTACAAGTACGGACGAAACTGGGCAGACACGCATTGATGCAGTGACTTGCACTGTGTGTGACACCATGCAACCAGTAGCAAACTTTGAGATTGCTGCTAGTGGTGCAGTTCGCAGGACATGTAACTCTTGTCGTAGTGGACAGGCAAAGATTGTTATGAGGTTGAAGAAAGAAAACCCATACCCATCTGATGACTATGCCTGTCCTATCTGCGATAGAAATATGGATGACCTAGCTAAACTAGGCCAGCCTATGTACAACAAGTGGGTACTAGATCACTGTCACGATACCAATACATTCAGGGGATGGCTGTGCAATAGCTGTAACGCTGGGTTGGGTAGGTTCTCTGACAGTTTGGATAGGGTACTAAGGGCAACAGGATACTTAGAGGAGCATAAGATAAAGCATGGACTTTGATTTCTTTTTCAAAATGGTCTGCACTATCAGCTTCGCTGGTGTGACCCTATGCCTCTGCATCAAATGGATTGTAGAATCCTACCTAGACTATGTACAGGTGATGACAGGCATTAAGGTAATGACCCTCAGTAAACTAAAAGATACGCAACATGAACGAGAGGATATAGACGATGACCCTACTGCTTATTGATGGAGACATCATTGCCTACAAAGCATCTGTGTCAGCAGAGACACCAGTTAATTGGGGCGATGGTTTGTGGACTCTACATTGTTGGGAAGATGACGTAGCCATACGCATTGATGACCAGATAACAAAGCTTACAGAGGAAGCACCAGTACAGGATTGTGTTGTTGCTTTGTCAGACAAAGAGAACTATCGCAAAGAACTTGCACCATACTACAAAGCCAACAGAAGTAAGACACGTAAGCCTATGCTTCTACAGTGGGCAAGGGAGTACATGGCTAGTAAGTATAACACTATTATATACAGGAGATTGGAAGCAGATGATGTCTTGGGGATACTTGGTACTGCGAATCCAGATACTATTATCTGGTCTGAAGATAAGGACTTGCTTACTGTACCAGCAAAGCATTGGATTGATGGTGAGGTTGTCAAAATCAGTGAAGAAGAAGCTAAGTACAATTTCTACTATCAAACGCTTGTTGGAGATAGTACAGACAATTACAAAGGCTGTCCTTCGGTTGGCTCAGTTACTGCTAACAAGCTTCTATCACAAGATTGTTCGTGGGATGCAGTGGTTAGTGCATATGCTGCTAAAGGCTTATCAGAAGAGGTAGCCTTACAGAACGCACGACTAGCACGTATCCTACGTGATGGTGAGTATGATACAGACACAGCAGAGGTGAAGCTATGGCAGAGCAGCTAAGACATGAAGAGTATATGAAGAAACAGGCAGATATGGTCAACAGTCCTGCCCACTACGCAGACAGTGGTATTGAGACTATCGACTACATTGTAGATGTGCTTGGTGAGTTTGAGGCTATCAGCTATTGTCATGGTAACATCATCAAGTATACAGGTTCTCGTCTATGGAAGAAGGGCAATCCTATTGAGGATGCTAAGAAAGCTCGTTGGTACATGGACAAGATGATTGAACTAATGGAAAAGACTAAAGGGGTAAACTGGTAATGGATAATGTAACTTTCAGGGTAGACCGTTATGATGATGACGGTGAGTATATCGGACATGTAGAACACACCTTCCAATGTGAAGGTCATCTATCTGAGATGCTATTCAATTTCAAAGCTTTCTTACAGGGCATGACCTTTGGGTATGTTAAGAATGTATATGCAATCAAAGACGATGGCGAAGAGGTTGGTGAGGAATGATGAACCTACACGATTACCAGATGCAAGCACTGAAGACAGCAGTGTACCCTAAGAAGTATTCTATCTCCTACCCTGCGCTGGGTCTAGCCGAAGAAGCAGGAGAGGTGGCTGGCAAGATTGCTAAGATGATGCGAGATGATATATCTCTTGTTGACCAAAAGAAAAAGATTGAGGCAGAGATGGGTGACGTACTGTGGATGTTAGCAGCACTAGCCCATGACTGTGGCCTGTCCCTACAAGAGATAGCAGAGAAGAATCTAATAAAACTAAACGCACGACAGTCATCAGGTACTCTGCATGGCGAGGGAGATAATAGATGATAAGCAACTACCTACCAACAGACTACCAAACCTTCATTGCTACCAGTAGGTACGCACGATGGCTAGAGGACGAGAACAGGCGAGAGACTTGGGTTGAAACAGTACAACGCTACATCAACTACATTGCCACTACTGGTCTATCTGCTGATGATCTGGAAGAGATTGAAGAGGCTATCCTAAACCTAGAAGTAATGCCTAGTATGAGAGCGTTGATGACAGCAGGGGTAGCGGCAGACCGTGACAACACCTGTATCTACAACTGTAGCTACCTACCAGTAGACCATATACGTGCCTTTGATGAGGCTATGTTTATCCTACTGTGTGGTACAGGTGTAGGGTTTAGTGTTGAGCGTCAGTCTATCGCCAAGCTGCCTACTATTCCAGAGACTTTGGTTAAAGATACTCGCGCTATAAAGGTAGGGGATAGTAAAGAAGGTTGGGCTACAGCCCTACACTCCCTCATGTCTACCCTATACTCAGGCGTCATACCTAGCTGGGACTTGTCTGCTATTCGTCCAGCAGGTGCGAGGCTAAAGACCTTTGGTGGTAGAGCGTCAGGACAGGAGCCATTGAATGACCTGTTCAATTTTGTGGTAGAAAAATTTAAGGCAGCAACAGGACGTAAGCTTACTAGCATTGAGTGTCACGACATTATGTGTAAGATTGGCGAGGTTGTGGTGGTGGGTGGCGTACGCCGTTCAGCTATGATTAGCTTGTCCAACCTAAGTGATGGGCGTATGGCACACGCCAAGTCTGGTAGCTGGTGGGAGAACGAGGGTCAACGTGCGTTGGCTAATAACTCTGTAGCCTACACAGACAAGCCTGACATGGAAGGGTTCATGCGTGAGTGGTTGTCACTCGTTGAGTCTAAGTCTGGTGAGCGTGGTATCTTCTCACGTGTCGCAGCAGACAAGCATGTAGAGATGAACGGACGTAGAGAGACAGGGCATGAGTGGGGAACTAACCCATGTTCTGAGATTATCCTACGGCCTTACCAGTTTTGTAATCTAACAGAGGTAGTGGTACGTCAAGGTGATGACCTAGATAATCTAAAGCGTAAGGTACGTCTGGCTACCATACTTGGTACAGCACAAGCCACCTTCACTAAGATGCCATACCTACGTGACATCTGGAAGAAGAACACAGAAGAAGAACGCTTGCTTGGCGTATCTCTGACAGGTATCATGGACAACTACCTACTGTCTAAGACTACTGACAGTAAGGTGTGGCTCAAAGCCATGAAGCAGACAGCCATTGATACTAATGCAGAGTATGCTGAGAAACTAGGTATCCCTGTATCAGCAGCCATCACTTGTGTAAAGCCATCAGGTACAGTGTCACAGCTTGTTGATAGTGCTAGTGGTATTCACGCAAGACACAGCGAATACTACATACGTACTGTACGTGGTGACAACAAAGACCCACTTACACGTTTTATGCAGGATACAGGTATCCCTGCTGAACCATGTGTAATGAAGCCCGACTCTACCACAGTGTTTAGCTTCCCAACTAAGTCACCATCTGGTGCTGTTACACGTAACGACATGACTGCATTGGAGCAACTAGAACTGTGGAAGAACTACGCATTGAACTGGTGTGAACACAAACCATCAGTAACTATCACAGTAAAGGATGCAGAGTGGATGGCAGTAGGTGCGTGGGTATATGAAAACTTTGACATCTGCTCTGGTATCTCATTCCTACCACACAGTGACCATACATATGCACAAGCTCCTTATCAAGATATAGATAAGGAAACATATGAAGAACTCAAGAAACAGATGCCTACTTCTATTGATTGGTCAGCTTTGTCTCTTTATGAGAAGGAAGATACAACAACAGGTGGGCAAACTTTGGCGTGTACTGCTGGTGCATGTGAGCTAGTAGACATCTAAAGTTACAACATTAGCGAAGGTTTGTAAAAATGAGAGCATTAGGCAACGATTTCAATATAACAGATGGCTTACTTAACCACCTACAAGAGTTGTATCCTGACAAACTTCCGCATGAACAAGTGTCCCCTGAGAAACTAAGCTTCCTCAGGGGTCAACAATCTGTCATACAGAAGCTTGTTGAATTACAAAACCAAGATTTTGAGGATGATTAATATGGGTGGACTATTTGGCAGTAAAGCACCTGCCCCCTTACCAGCCCCTGCTCGTCCTGTTACAGCAGTAACGAAAACCCCCGACATTGAACTAGATGATACACAACTAGAGTCAACTATGCTAAAGAAAAAGCGCAAGGGTAAACGAGCATTGAGGCAAGACATAGTTAAAGACACAGCAACACAAGTAGCCAGCGAAGGTGCTGGACTACAGATACCTAAAGGACAGTAGCATGGGTGGCATTATTAAAAAGCCCAAGCGTCCTGCTCCTCCACCACCTCCACCACCTCCACCTCCACCTCCTGCTGCGCCAGTAGATACTTCTGCGACAGGTGCAAGTAAAGGTGGCATGGCTGAATCAGAGCTACAACTGTCTGGTGAAGTTACAGGTGGTAGGCAGCTTAGACGTAGGCGTAGAGGTAAACGAGCGTTGGTTGGACAAACTGCTGCTGCTGCACAAGTAGGTGGCGAAGGTACGTCTGGTCTAAATATTCCGAAGGGATAAGTAAATGGAAGAAGAAGTAGGTACAGTAGCTAAACGCTACAGTCAGCTTGAGAGTGAGCGTGATACGTTCCTTGAGCGAGGCCGTGAGGCAGCAAAGCTAACCATCCCTACTCTTATGCCAGAGGAAGGGCATAGTAGTTCATCTATCTATGCTACACCGTATCAAGGCATCGGAGCGAGGGGTGTAAACAACCTTGCATCTAAATTGCTTCTTGCTCTGCTGCCCCCTAACAGCCCCTTCTTTCGTCTAACGATTGACGACTTTGACTTGCAACAAATTGCAGGTGACAATCGTGGGCAAGTAGAAGAAGGGCTGGCACGTATTGAACGTGCAGCAATGCAGGAGATTGAGAGCAAGTCTATTCGTGTACCTGTCTTTGAGGCACTCAAGCTGCTTATCGTAACTGGTAATGCGCTAGTGTATATGCCCAAAGAAGGTGGCATGAAAGTATATAGACCTGACCGTTATGTGACAAAGCGTGACGCAATGGGTAACTTGTTGGAGATTATTACTAAAGAGTCAGTGTCACCTTTGATGCTGCCTGATGCAGTAAAACAGATGATACCACCAAGTGATACACCTGTGAAGAATTATGACCTGTACACCTGTGTCAAAACTACCAAGCGTGGCTTTGACGTACATCAGGAAGTAGCAGGTATTGAAGTTCCTGCTTCACGTGGAACATTCAAGAAAGACCAGAACCCATTCATTCCATTGCGCTTTATTCGTATTGATGGTGAAGACTATGGGCGTGGTTTCATCGAAGAATACATCGGTGACTTGCGTAGTTTGGAAGCACTAACCCAAGCTATTGTACAAGGAAGTGCAGCTTCATCTAAGGTTCTGTTCCTAGTACGTCCTAACGGTACGACTAAGACAGCTAACCTAGCTAAAGCACCTAATGGTGCGTTCCTTACTGGTGATGCTAATGATGTTTCTACTCTACAGGTACAGAAGTCAAGCGACTTCCGTGTAGCCTTAGAGACTATGCGTATGATTAATGACCGTCTTGCTGCTGCCTTCTTGTTGAATAGCAGTGTACAACGTGCAGCAGAACGTGTCACAGCAGAAGAAGTGCGCTTCATGGCGCAGGAACTAGAGACTGCATTGGGTGGAGTATACTCTATTCTATCGCAGGAGTTCCAGCTTCCACTAATCAACCTGCTACTAGAGTCATTGACAAAGCAGGGCAAGATGCCTCGTATGCCTAAGGACAGTGTTAAACCTACTGTTGTTACAGGTATCGAAGCACTTGGGCGTGGTCAAGACCTAAACAAACTTGCAACATTCTTGCAATATCTACAGCCACTTGGCGCAGAGGTTATTGCCAGCGAGATGAACTTGGGTGACTACATAGACAGACTAGCAGCATCACTAGGCATCGACACCTCTGGACTTATTAAGTCAGCAGAGCAGAAGCAACAAGAGGCTATGATGCAACAACAGATGCAACAGCAACAAATGTTAGAACAAACAGCTATGGGTATGGCACAGGGTGCTGCACCACAAATGGCAAAAGGCGCAGTAGAAACGGAGTAATACATGGCAGAAGCTATTAACACTTATCAAGAACCTGAACCTGAATCTCAAGAGCATGTAAAAGAAATGCTTGAGAAAGTAGAAGGTAGTCAACAAGATGCTAACCGTCCTGATTGGTTACCTGAAAAGTTCAAATCACCAGAAGACATGGCTAAAGCTTATGCTGCATTAGAGGGTAAGTTGGGTCAAGGTGAACAAGAATCTGAACCAGAGGTAGAAGAACCCACTGGTGAGGAGTCTTTGTCAGAAGTCTCTGAACTACTAGATAGTAAGGGACTAGACTTTGATGTGTTCCAAGAAGAGTACATCGAAACTGGTGAGCTATCCCCAGAAGCTTATAAAGCTTTGGAAGAGGCTGGCTTCCCACAAAGCATGGTTGACTCTTGGGTAGCAGGGCAAGATGCTCTGGCTGCACAAATGACAACCGACATGCACTCCATTGTAGGAGGTGCAGATCAATACACTGACATGGTTCAGTGGGCATCGAACAATCTACCCGAAAGTGAAGTCGATGCTTTCAATGCAACTATGGATACGCAAGACCCTAATATGATTAGGCTTGCTGTTCAAGGTCTTAATGCACGTTATCGTTCTGAGGCAGAACCTAACCTTATGCAAGGTGGCACAGGTTCTGTATCCACAGGTGGGCGTTTTGAAAGTAATGCGGAACTCACTTCTGCTATGAGTGACCCTAGATACGCTAAAGACCCTGCCTACAGGCAACAGGTAGCTGATAAGCTTGCTCGTTCTAGCCTGTTCTAACATGTTGCATTTGGTGAGGGGGTTGTATAAGAATCCCCTCTCCTTCTAAGTACATCCTACCTGCTGGCGTTACAGGATTCCCCTAATAATAAAGGGCTGTAAGTAAGAGCCAAGTGGGGTGTATTTAGAAGGGGAAACCCTAACACGAAGCTAAACATAACAAACGATTACCCCTGACCCCTTGCGAGGGACAATCTTGGAGAAAGGATGTAGTGTAATGCAGAGTGTAATTCAACTCAACATTATACTCACTAAGGAGTAATTCAAATGGCACAAGCCGCTTCAAACCCTGCCTATAGCGTAAGCTTTCAGGGTCAAAACAACCTATCAGGTGACGTACGTGACCTGTTTCTCAAGCTGTACGCTGGCGAAGTCCTGACAGCTTTTGAAGAAAAGAAAGTCCTTTCGGACAAGGTGCGTACTCGCACAATCTCAAAGGGTAAGTCTGCCTCGTTCCCAATGACAGGCCGCGCAACTGCGGAATATCTGACTCCGGGCAACGAAATTACTGGTGGTACTATCCGTGCTGGTGAGCGTATCGTAACTATTGATGACTTGCTCATCTCTAGCCAGTTCATTGCTAACATTGATGAAGCAATCAACCACTACGATGTCCGTTCTATCTACTCAAAGGAAGCTGGTATTGCACTAGCTAACGAAGCAGATAAGAACGTAGCACGTATGCTTGTAAAAGCTGCGCTGTCAACCAACGCTACACGTGCTGCTGGTCTTGTTCAAGACTACAAAGCCTTCACTGAAGAAGACTTTACTGACAATGTGACTATCGGTACTGCTGGTGGTGATGTGACTGACCCTGCAAAGCTGGCTAAAGCTATCTTTGACGCTCGTAAAGAGATGGAAGTCAAGAACGTACCTACTGAGGGCGCTGTAGTTGTACTGGCTCCTGACCAGTATTACGCATTGATGGACGTTACTGATGGTAACAAGCTTGTCTACATGAACAAGGACTTCGGTGGTGCTGGTTCTATCGCTTCTGGCGTAGCACCTTCAATCGCTGGTATGCCTATCATTATGTCTAACCACGCTAACGTGGCTAACCTGTATCAGAACTTCACTACAGGTGATGCTGCCGAAGGTAAGACATCAGACAACGCACCTCTGGCAAACACTGCTGGTTCAGGCCGCACAACTCACTATGACCTGCCTACTGCTAACGTAGATGGCGCAGACATGGTGGCACTTGCTGCTAAGTTCAAGGGCTTTGTCTTCACACCAGACGCAGTAGCTACTGTTAAGCTGCTCGACTTGGGTATGGAGTCTGAGTACCAGATCAACCGTCAGGGTACACTCATGGTTGCTAAGTACGCAATGGGACACAACGTACTGCGTCCTGCTGCCTGTATCGCTCTGTCAGCCGCTTAGTTTTAATTGGAGAGGGGTTAATAGCCTCTCTCCTTTTTCATAGGATAGTGTTATGCAGAAACTAAAAATTAAAAAGTCACGTGTAAACGAGGCAGGAAACTACACTAAACCTACGATGCGTAAGCGCATGTTTAACAGTATTAAAGCTGGTACAAAAGGCGGTAACGCTGGTCAGTGGTCGGCGCGTAAAGCCCAGCTACTTGCCTCACGTTATAAGAAAGCAGGTGGGGGCTACACATCGTGAAGAAGCCTCAGGAAAGCTTAAAGAAGTGGACGAAACAAAAGTGGCGTACTAAATCAGGTAAACCTTCTGCTAAGACAGGTGAACGCTATCTACCAGAAGCAGCTATCAAGTCACTGTCTGCATCAGAGTATGCAGCCACTACCAAAGCGAAGCGCGAAGGCTCTCGCAAAGGTAAGCAGTTTGTTCGTCAACCATTAAGGATTGCTAAGAAGACAGCACAATATAGGAAGTAGATATGCCACAAGTAGGTTCAAAACATTACAGCTATACCAAAAAAGGTAAAGAAGCTGCCAAGAAAGAAGCCAAGAAAACTGGGATGCCTGTAAAAAATAAGTACATGAAGAAGAAGTAACATGGGTATTACACATGCAGGAGAAACATTCAGAGGTCTACGTATACCTAAAAGTTCCCCTAAGGGTAAGAAGTCTCATGCTGTTTTAATTGGTACTAAAGACAAACCAAAGTTAATTAGGTTTGGTGAAAAGGGTGCTAAGACTAACCAATCAGCAAAGCAACGCAAAGCCTTTAAGGATAGACACCGTAGGAACATATCCAAAGGCGAAACAAGCGCAGCTTATTGGGCTAACAAGGTCAAGTGGAAAGCTTAAAAGGTAAACGATATGGCAGGAACAACAAAACTAGATGCAGTCAACACGATGCTTTCTGCCATAGGCGAAGCACCAGTAAGTAGTCTCTCCTCTGGTCTGATTGAAGCAGAGATTGCAGAGAGTATTCTAAACACAGTTGACAGAGAAGTACAGTCTATGGGCTGGCACTTCAACACAGAATTAAATAAAAGCTTTGCTCAAGATACAAACGGTGAGATACTACTACCTACAGATATTCTTAGAGCAGACGCCACGCTAGCCGCAGAGAGTCCAAACTTGGTACAGCGTGGTCTAAAAATGTATGACAGAACCAACCACACATTTAACATTGGGGCATCTACACAGTTAGACATTGTAGTAAAGCTAGCTTTTGAAGATATGCCAGAAGTAGCCAAGCGTTATACAGTGCTACGCGCTACTCGCATCTTCCAAGACCGTGTGGTTGGCTCTAACACCCTACATGATTTCCAAGAAAAAGATGAGGGTTACGCTCTTATGGAACTTAAAGAGTTTGATAAGGCTGCTGATGACCACAACATCTTTGACAATTATGACACGTATGCTATCATTGATAGACAGGGACGGAGAACACTCTAATGGCACTCATCAGTCAATCTATCCCCAACCTCATCAATGGGGTATCACAACAGCCACCATCCCTACGTCTTAACACACAAGCAGAGTTACAAGAGAACGGCTTGTCAAGTGTAGTATCAGGTTTGTCTAAGCGTCCTAGCACAACCCACGTGGCTAATCTAGGAACTATCTCTAACTTAGACAAGGCTTTTATTCATACTATTCGTAGAGATGAAAACGAGTTTTACTCTATGGTTGTGGATACCTCTGGTGTAATCAGGGTGTTTGACAAAGATGGTACTGCTAAGACTGTTACGAACAACGCAGCGTCCTACCTATCAGGCTTGACTGATCCTAGTAAAGAATTGTCTGCTGTCTCTATTGCAGACTCTACCTTTATTGTCAATAAGAATACAGTTGTTGCCAAAGGAACAGCTACTGCGCCTACTCGTAATCCAGAAGCATTGGTATATGTCAAACAGGCTGATTACTCATCTACTTATAGGCTGACGCTAACCAAAGGTGGTAGCTCTAGTACAGTTGAGTTTGCAACAAAAGCTAGTACGCAGGGTAACTCCCAAGAAACACAGAACGCTGAACGTGGTGCATCTACTGACCTGATTGCAGAAAACCTTAATACATTTTCTGGTTCTACTGTTAGTACAGATTACTATGAAGACATTACTAATGGTAGTGCTGTTAGTGGTCTAACTATTACACGCTATGACTCAGTGTTACATATCCAATCTACTAACGCTACTGACTTCCAAGTAGAAGTAGGTGACTCACATGGTGGGGATCACTTGCTTATATTCAAGGATGAAACAGGTGACTTTAAGAAGCTACCTACCAAAGCTCCTACTGATTTTGTTATTAAGGTATCAGGGGACAATCAGAAAGCACAGGACGATTACTATGTAAAGTTTACGGCTGATGATGTGTGGAAGGAAACTATAGAACCAGCAGCACTAACACAGCTAAACGCTGCCACCATGCCACACAAACTATCTAAGCTAGCCAATGGTAACTTTCAGTTTGATGTAGTAACATACAAAGAGAGACAAGTGGGGGATGATGACACGAACCCATTTCCATCGTTTATTGGATATACTCTGTCTGACATCTTCTTTCACCGTAACAGGCTGGGACTCCTTGCAGACGAGAATGTAATCTTCTCACGTGCAGGTGAGTTTGTAAACTTTGACTTCTTCCGTAAGTCTGTACTAACCATTGTAGACAGTGACCCCATTGATGTGGCTGTGTCCTCTAACAAGGTTAGTATTCTTAAACATGCTGTGCCATTTAACGAAGCACTACTCCTGTTCTCTGATCTTACACAGTTTAAGGTTACGGCTGACCCTGTACTTACCCCTGAGACAATCAACGTGGCTAATACCACAGAGTTTGAGGCAAGCCTACGCGCAAAGCCAGCACAAGCAGGTAAGTATGTATACTTCGCATCTAAGCGTGGTGCATGGTCAGGCATGTGGGAGTATTTTGTAGACTCTGACACAGACACTAATGACGCTACAGAGATTACGGCACACGTGCCTGAGTATCTCAATGGTGAGATTAAGAACATTCAAGCATCGTCTAACGAGGACATGCTGATTGCACAGACTGACAATGACCCTACAGCCTTATATGTATATAGATACTACTGGCAGGGCAGGGAAAAGCTACAGGCTTCTTGGTCGCGCTGGGTGTTTGGTGGAGATGTCATAGGTTACTCATTTAACCTAGCTGATATTACAGTCCTTATCAAAAGAGGTAACGACTTGTACCTTGAGCGTATAAACCTGTCGGTAGATACTGCTACAACCTACACTACTGGTAGCTTTGCTATCCACCTAGATAGACGTGTTACGTTAGCTACAGGAGGTACTACCACACTACCTTATACAGATGCGGCTGCTATCTACGTAGATAAGACAGGTGAAATTATACCCCTATCTGCTGTTGCAGGTAAGCTAGCCAACAGTGAAGTAGTCTTTGCTGGCGTACCCTTCACGTTTAAGTATGAGTTCTCTGAGCCTGTGGTAAAACAGGACAACAAACCTGTGACAACAGGACAGCTACAGATAAGAAACTACGCTGTAGTCTACAACAAGACAGGCTTCTTTGAAGTAGACGTAGCTCCCCTCAAGAGAAGTGTTTACACAAGAAGCTTTACAGGACGCATCGTTGGTGGTGCTAACAACATCCTGAACCAAGCTGCCATCGACTCTGGCACATACCGATTTGGTGTGCTAGGTAAAGCTGGTGAAACAACTGTAACCCTAAAAAGTAGTAGTCATCTACCCTGCACATTCCAATCAGCAGAGTGGGAAGGCTTCTACGTACTACGTTCTAGGAGAATGTAATGAAAGGCCACGTGAGAAAAAGTACCCAAGCTGATGTTGATTACCTATGTAACAACCTCAGACCAGAAGATGCACAAGAGGTACAAGCCTCACATGGTAGTACAAAAGAAGCGTTACAGATGGGGTTTGATGATTCAGATGAATGTTGGACAATCGTGGTAACAGAGACAGACGAGATAGCAGGTATATATGGGGTTGGTAGGTATGATGACATGGTAGGTATACCGTGGTTACTTACTACCCCCGCTATCGAAAAAGTGTGGCTACCCTTCCTTCGCGGTTCGCGTAAATGGGTTAGTGAGATTAATAATAAGTACCCCCTTTTGACTAACGCTGTGGATGCAGAGTATACAGTAGCTATTAACTGGCTACGCTTTGTCGGCTTCACATTTATAAAGAAACATGAAACATGGGGTGTAGGTAATAGACCCTTCTTAGAATTTGTGAGGATACGATAATGGATCCAATGACTATGCTTTCTATCGGGCAGTCCGTAATAGGATTTGCAGAAGAAAGTCGAAAGCAAGCTGAACTAGAAGCACGGTATCAACAAAACAGATTAGCTGCTGCTGCTTCACGTGACTTAAAAATTCAACAATTAAATCGCAGAGCTATTCAAGAAGCAGAGGCTACTGCTGGGCAAAAGTTTGACCTAGCTATCAGAGCTTTAGAAACAAGAGAACGTAGAGTAGTAACCGCTGGCGAAGCTGGTGTTAGTGGTCAAGGTATTGATGCACAGTTGGACATGACTGAGGCGCGTAAGCTTCGGGGTGACACAGTTTACAATCAACAGCTAGAGAATGTGTTTGCTGAACTTGAACTAAACAAGATGGGTGCAGACGCAGAAGCAATGAATAGAATAAACTCCCTACAACGTGGAGTGCAGCCTAGCTTTATGACTGCTGCTGTAGGTGCCGCCGCTGGTGCATATGCAACAGAGCTTAAATATGGTGGCAACAAGTCTGGTAGTTTCCTAGATAGTATGGGACTAGGTGGTAGTGTATCACCTTATGGACAGACAGACGTTGTACTACCTAACGTATCGACAATGAGTTAAGAGGACAACATGGCAGAACGTAGAGTACCAGTACAAAGGCTGGATGTTCCTACAAGTGTTAAGCCTGTGGCAAGCACTGTAGACACTTATGTAAGACCTGCTGCTCCTCAGACCCAAGCAAGTGGGCTGGCTCAATTTGTTAGCGCAATCACTCCTGCTATTCAAGCAGAGGCAGATGAGCGTTTGAAGGTTCGCCTCAAGCGTGAGCGAGAGATTGAGAATGGTATTTATAAGAATAAACTTAATCAGGCACGACAAGCCTCTATTGAATTGTTGGGTAATGCCAAACTACATTATGAAAACAATCAAGAAGAATACCTTGCACTAGAAGATACCGAAGATGGCACAGCCTATGACCAAGTTAAGGCAAGGCGTAATACTTACTTTAATGATTATCTGACACAGTTAGAACAGAAGGGTACTGACCCTGTAATTATTGAAGCACTCAAGAGTGACCTTGCTACTGGTGACACTGCGTTCATGGTATCTGTGTTTGGCGCAGATAAAGAAAAGCGCAACAGAGAAGAGATTAACAACAAGCTTACTACGTCAGTGCGTACTGTACTAGACAGCGGCAACCCTAGAGAACAACAGCTTGCTACTCTTAACGACATTTTTGCAAAGCATGTAGCAGCTAACAACAACGACTTCCGTACTGCTAATGATGTTATGATGGCACTAGCAGAAGACTTGTCACTCACCAGTGCCGACAACGCTCTAACAGATTGGCTAAAGTCAGACCTGTCTAAAAACCAGTTTGGTATCGGACGCAATGCTAAGTCTGCTGCAACTATTGAAGCACGTGCGAAGGCACAGGCTAATGCTGCTGCTTCAGGTATGACTACACAGTTGACTGCTGAAAGCTTGGCAAATAACGCAGCAGAAGCTTACACATCTGGTGAGATGTCAGCCCTTGCTACAGACAGACAGACTGTTCTAAGTAATGGTAAGGTTGTCCAGCATGACCCTAAAGACTATATTCCATACATTGAATCTGAGTTTGCTAGCGAAGTGGCACAGATTATGGGTATGGAAGAAGTAGCACCAGAAGTACGCGACTCTATGTTACTTGAGGCAAACCGTAAGAAGTACAAGTTTTACTCTAGCTTTAATCTGATGCCCCCTGAGTTGTCTCAGTCTGTAAACAACGGACGTACTTTGTTGACTATGGGTGACTTAACAGACCCAGATAATCTAAACAAAGCCAAGACTATGTACGATGCTTTGAACATGGCAGATGGCTACTCTAGCGGAGGTATCATATCTACTGCCCTCAAGGGTGACGATGCTACACGATTTAGACACTTACAGTCAATGATAAATGGTGGCTATGACTTTGCTACAGCTTTAGGTAAGGTACAGGGTACAATATTTACAGGCCGAAAAGTAGCAGTTACTGATGATGATGTGCGTGATGCAATAGATAATAACCGTTTACCGTGGTTAACCAAAGAAGCATCGGCAAGAAACATTGGTATCCTGACTGACGAAGTATCTAAGTTAGCTGACGCACTAATGCAGACTGATGTAGGCATTACAGAAGAAGAAGCTAAGAAGCAAGCTATGATACAGGTAGCTAAAGACTTCAAAGGTATTAAGAATACTGATCGTTCTGTTACCCTGATTAAAGTAGAGAGTAACGCTATCAATGACCCTGTTAATATTACAGCCATTGAGACAGCCCTTACTGAGATTAAGGCTGATGAGGAATTAGCTGGCTATATCAGACAAGGTTTGACTATAGACCCTCTAGAAATTATGGGGATACAAACAGACGCAGGGTTTGAAGTTCATGTAGCCAACACTGGTAATCCTAATCAGCTTTATGTATATGCTACCCCACTAGGAGAAGAAGGTCAAGTAAGTACACAGAACCTACTACTAGGAACTGTGAGTATTTGGGACTTTAATGCTAATAGATTGAATGGTATTAAGGAGCAGATAAAAGCTAAGTATGCTACTGCTGTAGAAGCAGAGCAAACATCTAGTGCTGCCCCCGCTGTTGGAACTGGTACAAACGTAGTAGAAGATACAATAGCCTCTGTAGAACAGGCTGTTACAACAGATGATGATGCTGTTAGGCAGCAAGCTCTAGCTAACATTATACAAAATGTTGAACAAGCTATAGCAGCCGAAGGTGTAGACGAAGAAGCTGTGACAGAAGTTGTAGAGTCTGTAGTGTCCGATGACACAGAAATTACTACTGACGATGTTGAGACTATCTCTGCTATCATTGAGGACGAGGGCTTTAAGTCAGAGCCTTATGATGACATGGGGCTAGACTCTGTAGGACATGGCTTGCAGATAGCATCCCTAGAGCCTGATGAACGTGCCTTGATTAAAGACATCAATAACGTAACAGAAGACGAGTCAAAAGCAGTAGTAGCCTTGAAGGTATCAAAGACCAGAGACTTCTTTACTAACGAAGTAGCAGGGTTTGAGAACCTACCTGCATCTGCTCAGTCGGGTGCAATACAGATGGGCTTCCAGCTTGGTAGGTTTAATGTTAAAGATGAGTGGCCTAAGTTTATGGACTCTCTCAAACGTGCTGGTCAAGCAGCAGAGGGTTCTATTGAACAAGCCTCTGCATTGTTTGACGCTAAATTTAACATGTTGTACAATGTTGCAAAAGATGGTACAATTAAAGCTACTGAGTGGGCAACCCAAACTAAGGATAGAGCATTTGAAGTAGCTGAGACTATGGTGGCTAACATTGACATGCCTTCGATTATTAATCAAGCTAGTGCTTCTACAATCAACGCTAAAGATATGGCACAGGATAGCATACAGCAAGAAGGCACAGTCCTAGACGCACTGGAAGAGGGTAGTCCTTCGTCCAACATTATTGCTGCTCCATACAAGATGATATTTAGCAATGCTTTCGATCAGGTGTTTGGAACACAGAGTAAGTTTACTGCCGAAGACATTGGTGAAGACACTATGTCTGTGATACAGCAAGCGTTGGCTAACGCAGAAGCAAGAGGCTCTAGGAGTGTAGAGTATGACGATTATCCTCTGACTGCGCGTGGATTGAAAGTGTCATCCTTCATTGCTAACTTTAAGGACGTTACAGGTAAGAGACTGTCACCAGCCGAAAAGAAACGGATGGAAGACGAAGTTAATGCTATCTATCCTAACAATCCTATAGGCTTTGCTATGTTGGCGTATGACCTACAGACAGACCCTGTACTAAAAGCAGCAGGATTTGTAGGTGGTTTCTCAATCCAGAAAGATGCTGAAGGTAATAAGTTTATCAAAGAGAAATGGAACTTTAACAACAAGAGTAGCACCGAAGGTACTATTTATAAGAAGGTTCGTAAGTTCTTTGGTGACTTCATGCCTATATCCGAAGAGGAAGGCTCTGAGGTATTTATCAAACTGAACTAATAGAAGGGAACAGTAATGGGTAATAGTGGAATTGAATGGGTAGATAACGTGTTTGATTTCTGTGTTATCTTACTTGTAAGAATGGCTGACATGTTGGGCATGTCTTACGAAGAGATTAACATTTGGTTGTTTGTTGTTATCCAACCTGCAATTACTATATTACTGTTCCTTGAAGTCCTACGACTAAGACGGAAAGTTAAGAGGAGATACGAATGGCTGAACAGACCTTCCTAAAAGACATGGAAGAACTAGGGTTTGGTGGTGCAGAACCATCTCCCTTAACAGCAACCGTCAGTGACCTCGCTCTCAAAGCTGCACGTAAGCAAGCAGAAGCAGAGCGAGAAGATTTAGGCTTTTGGGAAATGGTGGGTATGCGTCAACTAGACGCTGGCACTATCTTCTCAGCCACCGCCCTGCTTGACAGACCAGAAGCAGGGGAACAAGAAGCCCTTACAGATGAAATAATAGAAGAGCTTACAGGTGGTATCACAGATGAACGCGCCATTACTCGTATCCTAGAGGCCGCTGGGTCTAAGGGTGTAAACTATGGTAGAGCTATTGCTAGGGAAGTTAGACAGACTATAGAGACTAACCAAGCCCTCTCAGAGCAGGGACTGACAGGTGCAGCAGCTATGCTGTTCTCTGACGTACTAGACCCTGCTGACGCTGCTATCATGGCTGCTACGGCTGCTGGTGTATCTGCTGCTGCCCCACCTCTAGCTCCTGTCACTGCTCCTGTAGCGGCTGCTGGTGCTAAAGGTTATCGACTGTTTAGTAAGTTTAAGAACAACAAGAAATACCTAGCTATGGCAGCAGGTGTTGGTGGAACAGAACTAGCAGCACTAGAACTTCTACGTTCTCAGTCTAAGTATGACATCACAGGTGGTGACATCATCCTCGCTGGTACAATAGGTGCAGCAGGGGGTGCTGGTTTTACAAAGCTTGGGCAGGTTATGTATAGGCGTTCAGTCGTACAACAGGCACTGCGTAAGCAAGCTGATGGTGAGCCTCTAACTGCTACAGAGACTGCTATTCTACGTCAGAATGATGACGAGATACTAGCACAAAAGTTTCGGCAGATGGCACACGACAACGATGACTTTGGTGTAGATGAGCTAGCAGAAATTACAGGTGGTTCTGGTCTTACTCGTAAAGACTTTACACAAATGACACCTGAGGAACTGGCAGCAGTCCCACGACAGCGTGGGGTAGGTGCAGGGGTCAGGGGTTTTCTTTCTGCTTTTGTAGAGACAAAGAACTCTGATGATGGTATTGTACGATGGTTAGGCGATGGGCTTGGTCTAAATAGCACAGGTAATAAAGTAGGTGCTGATGGACGAGTTACTGCGGTAAACTTTGGAGCATTGGAGCAACGCGACACACTTGTAATGCGTTACAGGTTGAGCATTGCTAACCCTATTAAAGAACTTCGTGAGCAATACACCTCTCGCACAAACATCAGCCAAGCAGATTGGAATGTTCTGGTATCTCGCCAGTTGCGTATGCCTAATCCTGCTGCTGACCCTGCTGTAGTAAAAGCTGCTAACATCTATAAGACTAAGATGAAAGAACTGGCGCAACAAGCTGTTGATGCCAATGTAGCTGGATTTGATGTGGGAACTATATCACGTATTCAGAACTACGCCCCACGTATCTTTAACAGGGGTAACATTCGTAGGCTTCGTGAAGGCACACTCAAAGACAATGCAGATGGTAGCCTCAACGCAGCGTGGGGACAGCTAGCAGAAGCAGCTATTCGTAAAGGACAGCCTAACATTGAAACTACAGTCAAGAAAGCCCTTGAGAAGAAAAGAAAGGGTAAGGCTGTTAGTGCCAAGATGGTAAAAGACTACATCACACGTATCTCTAATGGATATATTAAAGGTGTACTAGACCCCTCTTACAATCAACGCTCTAATGCTAAGATGGCTAACGGTGACTTCGATGTAGAAGATTTCACCAATGTTATGAAGGCAGAAGGTTTTGGTGATGATGACATCGAACTAATCCTAGACGTTCTTACTGCTGATGCAAAAGTCAAAGGTCATAAACGTGCATTACCACGTATGATACTTGACGAAGCTACAGAAATCACGGTTACTGGTTCTGATGGTAAACCTTTCCAGCTACGGTTTCACAACCTGCTAGAAGAGAACATGGAAAACCTGTTTGACAGTTACGTGTTTCAACTCTCTGGTTCTATTGGACTAGCTAGGAATGGTATTGACACTAATGAAGTAGGCTCTAGCTTTGAGACTATCATTAGTAAAATATCTAATCAGGGTGATGCTGCTAGGCAGAAAGAGATAGAGTCTCTACGTTACATGTACGAGTCTACCAACGGTAGGTTTGCCTATCGGTCTGACTTGACAGAAACACAAAAGCAGACACTACGCCGTGTGCGTGAACTTAGCTTTATGGCTAACATGGGCATGTCAGGTATGGCAGCTATCATGGAACTGTCTAATGCTATCTTTGAATATTCGTTCTCTACTCTAATCAAAACTGTACCTATGTATGGTAAGCTAATTAGAGACTCTCGTACAGGCCAACTTAGCTCAAGAGTGGCTAGGGAAATGGAGGCTGCTACTGGTGTAGGCGGTGACGGAATTGTATCTAAAGTTACAACTATGAGAAGCAGACTTGAAGGCGATGTGTCCGAAGGTATTCAGATAGACGGAGAGATTACTAAGTTTGACGAACTGCTAGGTAAGGGACGTATCTTTACTTCTATTGCCTCTGGCTTGCAGGGTGTTACAGACGTACTGCGTAGGGTAACACTATACAACTACGCCTCAGAGTGGGCATATGCTCACAAGGCTGGTAAGGTAGCTATGTCTCCTATCAAGAGGGAGCAGTTGGGCATTACTGATGAGATGGCACAACGTATTCGCAATCAGATTGATGAACACGCTGATTACTTGCCTGATGGTACACTCAATGGCCTGAACGCTGATAGGTGGACAGACTCTGATGCAGCAGACATTTTCTTTGCCTCTGCTCGTAGAGAAGCTACACAGGCTGTGCAAGAGATGAACGCAGGTTCAGTCAACGCACGTTTGCGTGGAGAAGTAGGTAAGTCTTTCTTTCAGTTCTTGTCCTTCCCTATGGCATCTATGGAACAACAGGCTATGAGACTTGGTGTTAGATTTGCTAATGGCGATCAGATGCAAGTAGCTAAGATTATGTCCTTCTCTATGATGCTGGGAAGCATGATGTACATGTCAAGGTCTTACCTTAACTCTATGGGACGTAGTGACCAAGACGAGTACATGAAGAGGCGTATGGAGACAGCTAACCTTCTACAAGGAGCATTGAGCCAGATTGGTGCAGCTTCTATGTTTGGTTACATCTACCAGCTAACTACTGGTGCTATGGACGGTAACACTAATGCCCTGACACCTGCTGGTGTATCTATGGGTATTGGGGCTATCAAAGGTGCTGGTGACATGTGGGATGCTCTAGGTGAGGGTGAACTAAGTGAGACTGAATTACGTAGTCTTCTTCGCATTTTTCCCTTTACATCTCTATATGGAGTTAGGCAGATACTTAATGCTACCGCAAATGCGGCTACAAATTAATAGGAAAACAAATGGCTTTTTCATATCAAGACTATACAGGGGATAACTCTACTACTACGTTTAGTATCCCTTTTACATACACTGCCACTAGTGAAATTAGTGTAACGGTAGACGGTGTGGCTCAAACTGGCCTTTCTTTTCCTTCTGCCTCCCAAGTAACCTTGACTTCTGCACCTGCCTCTGGTACTCTAGTACAGGTTCGCCGTACTACAAATCTTACGGCACGTGCAGTTGACTTTGCATCTGGCTCAGTATTGACTGAGGAAGACTTGGATGATTCTAGTATTCAAACCTTCCACGCTTCTCAGGAAGCTATTGACCGTGCTAACGACTCTATTGCTCTGGATGATGACGATAAGTATGACGCACAAAACAAAGTTATTAAGAACGTAGCTACGCCTACCAACGCTAACGATGCGACAAACAAGTCTTATGTAGATACATCAGCCAATAACGCTGCCTCAAGCGCAGCAGCGGCTCTTGTTTCTCAGAACGCAGCAGCATCTTCTGCCGCAGCAGCAGCGAACAGTGCTACAGCATCGGCTGGTTCAGCCACTACTTCTGCAAATGAATCAACAGATAGTGCTAACTCAGCCACTGCCAGCGCATCATCAGCCACTGCTAGTGCTAACTCAGCGTCAGCGGCCTCAACCTCTGAGAGCAATGCGGCGGCTTCAGCGGCGACTGCTACTACTCAAGCAGCCCTTGCTACTACGAATGGTGCTGCACAGGTTTCGTTGGCGACTACACAGGCTAACAATGCAGCAGCAAGTGCTACTAATAGTGCAAACTCTGCGACTGCTAGTGCAAACTCTGCTACAGCAGCGGCTGGATCAGCATCGACTGCGACTACACAGGCGGCACTAGCTACCACTAATGGGGCGGCACAGGTTGCTCTAGCCACG
>Ga0208791_1000127_pt1 | contig 40160 bp, 37 predicted proteins | sample 11_taG_FD_184084 | JGI IMG/M metagenome (GOLD analysis project Ga0208791, IMG submission 184084) | Marine viral communities from the Subarctic Pacific Ocean - 11_ETSP_OMZ_AT15265 metaG (SPAdes) (version 2) | ecosystem: Environmental > Aquatic > Marine > Oceanic | place: Pacific Ocean | collected...
CAATAGCTCCCAATATCAATTGTTCTTGGTAACCCACTCATGTTTCGCGTGAATATTAAAATTCAATAATTAATTCAATAATTAGATGTAATAATTATAATTTATTTTAATTAAAATCATTTTTTTAAAAATTTTCCATTTTTTTAATAAAAAAATAAAAGAGTTTGCGAATTATTTTAATCTGGTGTTTTTTAGGGTTTAATATTGAGTTTTATTTAATTATATTAATTGGAATTAGAATCGCAATCGTATTCAATAAATTGGAACATTCTTGACGGATGCATTGTTTTCATAATTAATTCTTCAAATATATAATTGTGAAAATAGGTTTTATGTATATTGAATAACTCTTTAATTTCATTTTCTATAATGGTTAATATTTTTTTAGAAGATTTATTTAGTTTAGTAAGATTTCCAATACTTTCAGGTAAAGTAGTTAATTTATTATTATTTAAATAAAATACAGTTAATTGAGTAAGATTTCCAATGCTTTCAGGTAAAGTAGTCAAGTTATTGAAAGCTAAATGAAGATGAGATAACTGAGTAAGATTTCCAATACTTTCAGGTAAAGTAGTTAAGTTATTATGTATTAAATGAAGATGAGTTAATTTAGTAAGATTTCCAATGCTTTCAGGTAAAGTAGTAAATTGATTATTATATAAATAGAGAACAGTTAATTGAGTAAGATTCCCAATACTTTCAGGTAAAGTAGATAATTGATTATCACATAATCTAAGATTAATTAATTGAGTAAGATTTCCAATGCTTTCAGGTAAAGTAGTTAATTGATTATTATATAAATGAAGATAAGTTAATTTAGTAAGATTTCCAATGCTTTCAGGTAAAGTAGTCAATTTATTATTTTCTAAATAAAGTTCAGTTAATTGAGTAAGATTGCCAATACTTTCTGGTAAAGTAGTTATTTGATTATGAGATAAATCAATACGAGTTAATTGAGTAAGATTTCCAATGAGAGCTGTGCTCTTGCCAATGCTTTCAGGTAAAGTAGTTAATTTATTGAAATATAAATTAAGATGGGTTAATTGAGTAAGATTACAAATACTTTCAGGTAAAGTAGTTAATTGATTATTATTTAAATAGAGAACAGTTAATTGAGTAAGATTGCCAATACTTTCAGGTAAAGTAGTTAATTGATTATTATTTAAATCAATTGTATTTAATTGAGTAAGATTTTCAATGCTTTCGGGTAAAGTAGTTAATTTATTTAAATCTAAATTAAGTTTAGTAACAGATGTATTTATAGGCATTCCATTATTAATCCATTCTTGGTATTCAGTAATTGTCCATTCCATATTATTTTATTGTTAGCTTTGTGTTCATAAAAGTATAATTGTAATATACAAATCATTTTTTTAATACATTTTACAAGGAAAAATTAAAACAATATAAAATAATATTATTATTATTATAATATATATTATTGTATTATATTAGATATGGAATTAGAAAAATTGTCTGATGAATTAAATAATTTAATTAATGGAGACGATAATAATAACAATACATTGATAAAAAATAATGAAATAGAAAAATTAGGTGGTGATGATACCAATGATACGGACGAAAAAGTATATTTATTGCCAAATGTAACTGTAACCAACATTATGGATAATTTACCTGTTGAAACAAGCAAAGAAATAATAGATAATCAAACCTTTAAAAATATTGGTTATAATATATTGGATACTTATTTCAAAGAAAATCCCGATTATTTAGTAAAACATCATTTAGATTCGTATAATAATTTTTTAGTTGGTGGTGGCATTCAAAACATTTTTAATGAAAACAATCCCATTATTTACCACGAACGTAACGTAGTTGAAAAAAAAGAGGAATATATTAATTCGTTGACGATTTATTTAGGTGGAAAAAATGGTGATAAAATATATTACGGAAAACCAATTATTTATGATGATACACATTCGCATTATATGTATCCAAATGATGCACGCATAAGAAATATGTCTTATGGAATAGCGATTTATTATGATGTAGAAATAGATGTAAGTTTTTTTAATGATTCAAATAAAGAAGAAGTGGAAACCATTTTATTAGAAAAGGTATATTTGGGTAAATTTCCAATAATGGTAAAATCAAAATTGTGTGTATTAAATGGGTTACCAAAGGAAGTATGTTTTAATATGGGAGAATGTAGAAATGATTATGGAGGTTATTTTATAATTGATGGAAAGGAAAAAGTAATTGTATCTCAGGAAAAATTTGCGGATAATATGTTGTATATTCGCCAATATAAATTAAAAGATAGTCCAAAATATAGCGTATCATCTGAAATTCGCTCCATATCGGAGGATACATCAAAACCATTACGAACAGTATCCATAAAAATGGTAACCGAAACGGATGCTAATGATTATGCTAATAATATAGTAGTAATGGTACCTAATGTAAAGACACCAATTCCATTATTTATTGTAATGCGTGCTTTGGGTGTTATATCAGACAAAGATATTATAGATACTTGTTTATTAGATAGGGAAAAATATAGTGAATTTACAGGAGCATTTTTGTCATCTATTCATGATGCTTCAAATATATATACGCAAGATATGGCTATTGAATATATATCATTATTTACAAAATATGTAGGAAATCATAATTATACCCGATTAATATTGTCTGATTTTTTATTACCCCACTTGGGAGAATTAACTTTTGCCAAGAAAGCCAAGTTTTTAGGATATATGACATTTAAATTATTACGAGTATATTTTAATATTGATAAGCCAACAGACCGAGATAATTATAAATATAAGCGAGTAGAATTAAGTGGTACCTTGATGTATTCTCTTTTCCGTGATTATTGGTTGTTAGAAAAACAAAAGATTTTGTTAGAAATTGATACCGAATATAATACCAATATGATTAATTACAATAATAATATAACTGATTTTAAAAATTTAGTATTATTAAATGCTACCAATATTTTCAAACATAAATTAACAGAAAATGGATTTAAAAAGGCATTCAAGGGAAATTGGGGAGCACATTCACATACTAAACGAATAGGCGTTATACAAGATTTAAATAGATTAAGTTGGAACGCAAGCATGTCCCATTTACGAAAAACTAATTTAGAAATGCCCGGAGGGGCGAAAGTTATTGCTCCCAGACATTTACATGGTTCCCAGTGGGGATTTATGGACCCAGTGGATACACCAGATGGTGGTAATGTTGGTTTTCATAAGCATTTAGCATTAAGCACACATATTACAAGTGGTGTTTCATCGGGTAAAATAATGGATTGGTGGGGATTTTACAATCCACCATTTGAATCAACCTTTTATAGTTTGGAAAACAGTAGTTTTGAAGAATTAGCAAACACAACTAAATTATTTATAAATGGTGATTGGATTGGTAATATTAATGAACCTTTAAAAACAGTAGAATATTTCAAATTATGTCGTAATAATGGTTTAATTGACACTTATACAAGTATATCTTTTCAATATACGATGAATGAATTATATGTATATACTGATGCGGGTAGATTAATTCGTCCTATATATGCCTTGACACATTTACATCAGTTTGATAGTAATAAAGTTATACAATTTTTAAAAGATATTGATAATTATGATAATTATACACTTGATGATAATAATAAAAATCGCCAAAAAAAATCAATAACTAATGTTGATAATAGTGATGAAAATAATAATGATGTAGAGATAGATAATAATCAAAAGAATAAATGGTTAAAAATAATAACGGGCACGAGTTCGCACAGTATTAATCATAATTTAGACCCAACAGATGAAACCTTGACAGTAAAATATTTATATAAACACCAAGGAATTGTAAGTTATTTGGATAATGCTGAACAAGATATAGCATATATTGCTACTAAATATCCATTGCCAACAATGGATAATAATACAGTAAATAGCGTACCAAAATATACGCATTTGGAAATTGATAATTCATTATTATTTGGAGTAATGGGAAATCAGGTGATTTTTCCGGAACATAATCCATTGCCCCGTGATGCATTTTCGTGTGGTCAAAGTAGGCAAGCGGTATCAATGTATCATACTAATTTTCAAGTAAGAATGGATAAAATGGCGGTAGTATTAAATTACGGACAAACACCCCTTATTAAATCCCGATATTTAAAATATTTTAATAATGAAGACAATGTGTATGGTGTAAATGCTTTGGTTGCTATTATGTGTTATACCAGTTACAATGTAGAAGATGCTATTTTAATTAACCAGGGTGCAATTGACAGAGGCTTATTTTCCACAACATATTCCACAGTATATCAGGCACATGAGGAACAAGCAAATGACCAAGATATAGTAAGTAATACTACATTTGCGAATGTAATGAACCAACCCAATGTAAGTGGATTAAAGCCTGGATATGATTATAGTTATTTGGATGAAAATGGATTAATTAAGGAAGGTACATTGGTTCATGATAAAATGGTAATGATTGGAAAAATATCAACATCAACTGATGGATTAAATACAGTTACTGATAATTCAGTTTTTACGAAAAAAGGTCAAAAGGGTATAGTAGATAAGGTATTCATTACAGAGGGTGAAGAGGGATATAGAATTGCCAAGATAAAAGTAACTGAATTGCGAGTGCCTGCTATGGGTGATAAAATGGCATCCAGAGCAGGACAAAAGGGAACAATTGGATTAATTATACCTGAGCATAAGATGCCTTTTACGGAAGAGGGTGTAAAACCTGATTTAATTATAAATCCGCATGCGTTGCCTTCAAGAATGACTATTGGTCAATTGTTGGAATGTTTGATAGGAATGGGTGTAGTTCAAAAGGGTTGTTTTGGAAATTGTACAGCATTTTTAAATCAGGGAGCAAATATAGTAAATTGGGGAAAATTATTAAGTTCATATGGATATCAGTCAAAGGGGGAACATGTGATGTATAATGGATTTACAGGTAAGCAGGTAATTTCCAATATATTTATGGGACCAACGTATTATATGCGATTAAAGCATATGGTGAAAGATAAGATAAATCACCGAACTCATGGACCCAGAAATATAATGACAAGGCAGACTATTGGTGGTCGTGCTGATGATGGAGGGTTGCGTATTGGAGAGATGGAACGTGATAGTATATTGGGTCATGGAGCATCGTCCTTTTTGAATGATTCATTTATGACAAGAGGAGATGAATTTTTTATGGCGGTGTGTAATAAAACAGGTTGTGCTGCGGTATATAATGAAAGTCAAAATTTAATGATAAGTCCAGTAGCAGATGGACCCTTGAAATTCACACAAAATGTGGCGAATGATTCGTTTCAGGTGGATAACTTGTCTAAATTTGGGCGAAGTTTTAGTATATTACGTATTCCTTATTCTTTTAAATTATTGATTCAGGAATTACAAATGTTTAATGTGCAAATGCGTATAATTACTGATGATAATATACATAAATTATTACCTTTGGATTATTCTGAAAATATGAACACAATTATGACAGATTATAAGAATTTTATGAATGCTGATAGAGTAAATAGTTTGCATAATATTGTTGATTTATCCAAAATTGCCAATAATAAATATGAAACACCCAAGAAAAACAAGAAATCCCCCGCAAAAGTATCCGATTTAGAAGTATCCGACATTAATAAAGTATCCGATGATAAAGAAAGCGATTTAGAAGTATCCGACAATGAAGTATCCGATAATGAAGTATCCGGTGATAAAGACAGCGATTTAGAAGTATCCGATATTGAAGAAAGCGATATTGAAGTATCCGATATTGAAGTATCCGATAATGAAGTATCCGATAATGAAGAAAGTGATTTTACACCAACCAAGTCAAAACACGAAGATTATGTGTTGAATAATATTGATGAAACCGAATTGCCATACGCACCTTATTCACCAGCTTATGAACCAGAAAATAATGCGAATGAAATTAATAATATCAATGATAATACTGGTTCTCCTGGATTTATGTTTACGGGAGGTAATCATATGCACGGTAATCAAATGCATGGTAATCAAATGCAAGGTAATCATATGCACGGTAATCAAATGCACGGTAATCAAATGTATATTGAAAAACCATCGGTATCTTTTACACCTGAAACTGTATTTGTGGAAGGTCAATCTGGTGAAGATGATGGACATAATGAAAAATTAACAATAATGGATAATTATACCGGAAATATTGTGTTTGATACCAATTTAAATACTGAATTAAATGGAGCTACTAATATTGATATGGATTCCATACATTCAATTGATAATAATAATAATAATAATAATAATAATAATAATGAAAAAGAAATAAATAATGATTTGGATATATTAAAAGTATCTGATTTACAACCAATAACTTTTGATGATTTTCCATTGGTAAATGATAATGATAGCAATGGTGAAGAAACTAATAATAAAATTATCAAATTAGATATTTAAAAAAGGGTATTATAATCCCCTAAATTCCTAATTATGAATAAAAAATAAAAATATTTAACTTAAAAATACTTAAATATATTTATACGTGTATATATATAAGTATATTAATACCTATACATTATACTATTTTATCATGTCTTCTTTGCTAACATCCACTGATTCAAGATATGTAATGTTTCCTATTTTAGATGATGATATATGGCAAATGTATAAAAAACAAGTCAATTCATTTTGGAGAGCAGAAGAAATTGATTTAACCACTGACTTGGCAGATTGGAAAAATTTAACTGACAATGAACAATATTTTATTAAAATGATATTAGCATTTTTTGCCGCAAGTGACGGAATTGTATTGGAAAACTTGGCAGCACGGTTTATGATGGACGTACAATTGGCGGAGGCTCGTGCTTTCTATGGATTTCAAATTGCTATGGAAAATATTCACAGTGAAACATATTCATTGCTTATTGATACATATATTGATAATGAAAAAGACAAACATAAATTATTTACTGCTTTGGATAATTTCCCTTGTATCGCCAAAAAAGCCGAGTGGGCTAAAAAATGGATTCATGATATTAATTCTTCTTTTGAAACACGAATAATTGCCTTTGCTTGTGTAGAAGGTATCTTTTTCAGTGGTGCCTTTTGTAGTATTTATTGGCTAAAAAAGCGTGGTATTTTACACGGTCTTACTTTTTCAAATGAATTAATTGCTCGTGATGAAGCATTACATACGGAATTTGCTATTTTATTACACAATAAGTTGCAAATGGAAACGAATAAAACTTCTATAATAGCAAAGGAACACGAAAAACAAATACATGAAATTATTAAAGAGGCAACTGAAATTGAGATGGAATTTATTGGAGAAGCGTTGCCTTGTAATTTAATTGGAATGAATGCAACAATGATGAGTCAATATATTAAATTTATAGCAGATAGATTGGCATTACAATTAAATGCTGCGAAAATTTATAATGCAACAAATCCGTTTGAATTTATGGATTTTATTTCATTGGAAACAAAGACTAATTTTTTTGAAAGAAAAGTAAGTAGTTATGCGTTGGCAAATAAAACGAATGATGGTAGTATATTTGATGAAAATGCTTATTTTTAATTTTTATATAAAACAAAAATACTTGATTTAGAAAATAATAACTTGACTACTTTATCTGTAAGTATTTGAAATCTTACACAATTAACTTGGTTTGATTTAAATAATAATAAATTAACTACTTTGCCTGAAATCATTGGCAAGAGCACAGCTCTCATTGTAAATCTTACTAAATTAACTGTATTTGATTATATATATATATATTATAGATAATTATAACTATAAAATCAAATAAAAAATAAAATTATTTTTTTTTAAAATATTTTCAAAATAAATAATATGAATATTAAACAAATACAGTTTTTGTTCCGCCATCATAAACATAAGCATAATTATGTTCAAGTAACCAATCAGATACATTAATATGTTTAGCATTATCTTTAACAATAATTTCTACTAAAAGACGTCCATATTTATCAAATTTACCACATTCAATAATAACTTCCTGGTTTAAAATAAATTCGCGTAATTTATTACGAACAAATAAACCCCTTTCCTTTTCTTCCGTATTTTTTGTTCTAATTTCGGGTGTATCTACACGCAACAACCTACATTTCCATTTATAACACGCATTATTTTTAAATAAATTACATTTAAAAATAACAGTCACTGTATCTCCATCATATACATCAATCACTGTACCTAAAAAATTATGTCCATTCAAGGAAAATAATTCATATGATTGTTGATTAATATTACTAAACTCATTTTCAATTTTAACATTTTTTAATTTATTACTGTAACAAATTCCCATATTATATTAAATATTACTATTATTATTAAATAACAATCATTATAATTATAATCATTTTTTTATTAGAACGGCATCACTTTAAAGGGTTGAATATGGAACATTGTTTCCCCCACGGTCAGCTAAATAATTAATCTGATTGGTTGTCATACAAGCACATCCATCGGCATTGGAATAAGTGGATGGACAGCATTCAGGCTTGAATTTTGTTTTTTCAAACATTAGTGGGTCTTTTGAAAGGGGTTCATTAGGTGTAATGGTATTGGGATTTTTTAAATACCAAGAACTGGGTGGATTCGTTTTATTTATCTGCGATTTGCCTAATTTAGAACCTGTTAATGTAGATTCCGACATTCCCTTTAATTCTATTGTTTTTGAAGGAGTATAATCATTCACGGTATTTGCCAATTTATTAGCTAATTCAAATCCTTCCTGGATAGTTAGATTACTACAACCAAAACACATTGAATTTACAATTATCCATAACAAAATAGCAATACAAATAACCATAGACACTGATTTCCACGACATATTAGTAATTGATTTAATAATATTATTCATTACAAAAGTGTATATATTATATGTTAATATATTTTTATTTTTTTAATGGTAATTATTTTAATTTGGTGTTTATTTTTATTTTATTATATTTTATTATATTTTATTAAATTTTATTAAATAATAAAAAATACTTTTATTATATATAAAAATATATAAAATATATAATAAATATGAAATTAGTACATTCTAAATATAAACTCATAATGTCTATAATTTTATTTTGTTTAATTTATTACATTACTATCGCCTTGAAACCATCTTTTCTTTTCACAGAAGATAATGTTCCACGACAGTTTGGTGTTGGGTTTGAAAATAAAACAATATTACCCATATGGATGTATGTTATTTTGTTAGCAATTGCTTGTTATATGATTATGTTATTTAGCACTCATTACATTACCGTGGAGTTTCATTAATTAATTAAATTAAAAATACTTTCTTTAAAAGAACTGTTACACATTTCATCCTTTGTAATTTTTTTACATCTGTTAGCAAATTCTTTTAAATTAAATGTTCCACGAACATCACTCATTTTCTTACCTTTATATAAAAACATCACTTCATCATTTATAATATTACACATCATTTCTTCATTATAATTAAAATATTTATCCATATATTTTAATACGTCACAAGCATATGTTTTGGCAATATATGCGTTATCCATATATTCACCCTTTTTCAAATTTAAAAATGCTTTTCCTAAATTAGTATGTGGCTTTTTATAATTATTTATATACATAATAGAAAATGTTTGGCAAAAATTATGAGTATCACGCATTTGAATTCCACGCTTATATGAATCCCATAATTCAATACCATCAGTAGTTGCTGTAAAATGTGTTGCATTTTCATTTTTACCATAATATATTGCTGATTTACCTGGAATCAAATCATTCCCTGGTTTTGTAGAATATTTAGTTTTAACCATATCTACTCCAAGTACATCCGTTACATATGTTTCTCCTATAATACCACCCATTAAAGAAATTAAAACTGATAAATAAGATTCTACTACTGATTCACCAACATCAGTTGGATATATTCCAAACAAATCAGTATTTAACGATTTATGTTGTGTTACGCGTTTTTTTGCGGTTTTATTTGACGATGATTTACGTTTTTTACTAACTGTTGTTGATGATGTATTATTAATTTTATGCGGTCTTACTCGTTTTTTTGCTGTTTTACTTAAAGCTGATTTAATTGTAGATGATTTATTTTTACGTTTTTTACTAACTGTTGTTTTTGATGTATTATTAATGGAATTATTATTGTTAATATTCATATAATTTTGAATATGTATAATATATATATATATATAATATAATTTGTGTATTTATAAAAAAAATTAATCTGCTATTTTAATTATTTTTATTGGTTTGTTTTATTTTTTATATTTAATTGTTTTTTTCCATAATAATATTGTTAATTTGTGAAAGCCAGTTTTGAAACATATCCTCTGATTCATGAATATTTTGATTTCCATTTAAAATAGTAATTTTAGATTGTCTAAAATTGCCAAGCATTTCAGCATAACAATTATCGCAATTTTGCAAATATTCCATAGAAATGTTTTCTTCTCCCGACCTATTTCTAATTTTAATCCTTTCTTTGCAAATAGTTGGGCTGGTATTAATATATACAATCGCATATAAATTACAACAATTATTATTTTTTGTAAATAAATCAAACAATTGCTTATAAATAACATATTCTACGGATTCCAAATCATTAGAATCATTCAACATTTTTGCGAAAACACATTTATCAGTATATACACTCCGTTCAATAATAATTACAGCATTTTTCGGTGCGTTTTTAATAGCGGTTTGTAAAGCATTAATACGTGAGATAAAACATAAAATTTGAAATGAAAACGCATATTTTTTTGTATTTTCGTAAAACAATTCCAACATTGATGAATTATCCTCATTTTTTATAGATTCCCATACAGATACAGGTTCAGGAACAAAAATAACTGGTCTATTACAATCAGAACCAATATTATTATTATTTTGATAATATTCCTTTAATTTTTGAATAAACGTGGATTTTCCCGAACCAATATTGCCATCAATTGAAAGTACAAAAGGCATTTTAATATATAACTTACTTTTTGCTTATAATATATAACCATTTTTTTTATTTCATTTTTTTAGGGCAATATGAATACATCATTAACATATTTATACCAGATTAAAATAATTCACAAACCCTTTTATTTTTTTATTAAAAAATGATTTTTACATTACAATTATACTTTATGAACACAAATATAACAATAAAATAATATGGAATGGACAATTACTGAATACCAAGAATGGATTAATAATGGAATGCCTATAAATACATCTGTTACTAAACTTAATTTATTTTCCAATAACTTGACTACTTTACCTGAAAGCATTGGCAAGAGCACAGCTCTCATTGTAAATCTTACTCAATTGGGTAATTATTCTAAAAAAAAATTAACAATTATAGAAAATGAAATTAAGGAGTTATTCAATATACATAAAAACTATTTTCACAATTATATATTTGAAGAATTAATTATGAAAACTATGCATCCGTCAAGAATGTCCCAATTTATTGAATACGATAGCGATTCTGATTCCAATTAATATAATAAATAAAAACACCAGATTAAAATAATTCGCAAACACTTTTGTTTTTTAGTTTTTTATTATATGATAATTTATAACAGCAACAATATTAATATTAAATAAAAAGCCGTTGAATTAACCATATTATAATCAATATCATTTTCTACAATTGTATCAATAATCATTATTGTTGAATTATTAAAAAATGTTTGGTTGTAATTCATATTGTTTTATGGGTATGTTAATAATAAGTATTCTTCACCAAATCATTTTTTTCATTATTATTTATTTACTTTTTACAATTAAATATTATAATTAAATATTATAATTAAATATTATAATTAAATATTATAACTTACTTAAAGTTATGTTTATTAATAAATATATACATTTGCTCATAAAATGTGGGTTTTAGAAATAGATTATCGTGAATCGGCATTAATTTCCTTGGTACAATCAATTATAAAAGACTTGCCTGATAATAAAAAACAATTATATGTTTTAGAAACACCCAATTTATTAATTGGAGATATTGTAATGAAAAAAGATGGTATAATTAAATTAATAATTGAACGCAAATCATTAAGTGATTTATATAGTAGTATTCGTGATGGACGATATAAAGAACAATCTTATCGTTTGAATGAATATGATTTACCAAATCATAATATTATTTATCTTTTGGAAGGTTGTTATGATAATACTACGAAACCCATAAATAATAATAAAAGCAGAACAAAAAAACAAACTTATGTATCTAAAATTAAAGTTACAAATAAAAATATAAATAATTGTTTAATTAGTTGTGATAGTGATGATGATGATGATAATAATAATAATAGTAATAATAGTAATAATAGTAATATTATTATTAAGGGAGAACCAAAAAACATAACGAATAATTATAATGATAATGATATGTATGATATTCCGTGTCAAATCTTATATTCTGCTATTTTTTCATTAAATGTAGTAAAAGGGTTTAGTGTGCACAGAACGTTGTCATTACAAGATACTGCTAATTATATTACATCTTTTATGAATAAAATAATAAAAGAAGAAGAACCTATTTATAATAATAATAATAATAATAATAATAATAATAATAATAATTCGGAGCAAAATAATGATTATACAAAAAACCTACAAGTAAAAACAAAAAAATCTTACATTACTCCTGAAAATATACATATTGTTATGCTTACACAAATACCTGGTGTAAGTAATTATATAGCCCAATCTTTATTAAAAGAAGTTGGTTCTTGGCAAAAATTATTAAGAATATCAAAAAAAATGGAAGATGAAATGAATTTAAATGATATATATTTGCCAATGGAAAAAACACCATATAAAAAAAAGAAATTAAGTAAGAATATATGTGAAAATTTGGAATTATTTTTAAAAGAAATGTAATTTTAGTATTAGTATAAGTATAATTAATTATAAACAATTATAAATAATTATAAGTTGTAAGTTTTACATTTTAAAATAAAAAATTATTAACGAGAATATTTACCGATGCGCACGCAATTATCCAACATCATAATTACAAAAATACCTAAAAATCCAAACATTGCCATTTCTTCATATACATGCTTTGTTTTATTATCCTGTTGTTCTTCCAATAATTTAATAATGTAATTTAATTTTTCAATTGTAGGTGTTGTTCTACTAAAATTACTCATATTACTTATATTATTATTACTATTTTTTTTGTGTAATTTCATAATATTGGTGTTTAATATTGGTGTTTGTTGCTGTTGTTGTTCCTTAAATTGAATTGTTTCGGTATATTTATTAGGATTAAAATTTACCATTGTATCATCTTCATTTGATGTGGATAATTTGGATAATTTTTTTTTATTTGAATAAGGTATCAATCCAACCTTTTCTAATATAGTTGGACCATTATAACCATTGTCGCTGTCATTGCTGTCATTATTATTATTTTCAAACGATTCATATGGTTTATTGGAACCATTTAAATCATAGCGATTATTTGTGGTTGTTGATGGTGTAAATAATAAATTATCATAAGCATTATTATTATTATTATTATTTTCATCATCACTATCATCTTTATCATTATTTGAATGGATTGTAGATGATATGGAATTTAATTTTTTATAAACTTCATTATTATCATCCATTATTATATATAATACACATTACATTATAATTTGTAACATATTAAATAATTTTTATATTATAAATTGTAATTATTTATTATTTTTATTTTGTTCGTTTTTTGTTTAATATATTTTTTTTGATTTTTTGATTTTAAATTTCATACATATTGACTTATTATACTATGTACATAAATTTATTTTTATTTTATTTGTTTTTTCTCTTATTTTTTGTTATCTATCTTTAAGTCAATTATATTTATTAGATTTATTTTAACCATATAATTTTTTGATTTATATTTACGATTTTTGTTTATAGGTTGTGTTTTTTTAGATTTATTGGAAACTCCATTATTGTAAGGAGCATGATAATCGAAGGACAATTAGCACCAGCAACACAAGTAGAATCAGTATTTACTTTTTCTATAATACTCCTACATTAACTTATTTAACACCGGTTCATAATAAATGTTTAAGAAAAAATAATATATTATATAATCGTATAATATATATTATATCTTTTTATAAAAATAAATAAATGTCGTGTTTAGGTCCAAATTATAACCCTGTTCCATCAAGACAATGGAGTCGTGTTCAAAATCCATTACCAAATAATGATAATATTGATGATTTAAACGCTCATTATGCTATCAATCAAATGAAAATAAAAGGAAACGTATTACAATATTATAAAAATGCGAATGAAGATACAACTGCGTTATCCTATTTAAAAAATAACATAAAATCATTAAGTACCCAGGGTCATCAATATACTAATCCAAATATTCGCAATTATGAAAGAATTGATTACATTAATGTAGATAGTGTAACCGGTGAAATTACCGACCAAACAAATTATTGCCCCACTTATACTATGCCTACTAATAATACCTTACCAAATTCAACCCCATTACCAGTAGAACCGCCGAAATCATTACCACCACCACCTGCTGAAACAAAAACATCTACTTTTACGGTGGTTACACCGAATAAACCAGCAAATCACATATCAATAATAACAAATGGAAATATGCTGTGTAACCGCATTGTCCATAAATGCACACAATTACCAGTGGATAATGGTCTAATTCCGGTAAATAACCGAAAGGTATGTAATCCTACCACATCATCCAACGTACCTGGAAAAATCATACCATTATGTTTTAATCGCGACAAGGATTGGGTAATGCGTAGTCCGCATAATATGTCAAGACTAACTATGAATAATAGTGGAAATAAGTGGTCTATTGGAGAAAAAAATATATACATTGCTTAATTTTTTATTTATTAATATAATATGAATTAATCATATTCGCAATCTATAAATTGAGACATTTTTGAAGGAATTAATATTTATTTTAACTTTATATTTATTGTGCTTTATGAAAATTCTTCTTTTGCCCGTTGTACTAAGTTTATAATGTTTGAATCCGTGTAAAAAGAATAAAACGATGACATAATTTTGCCTATATTATGTCCATGAATTAATATGTTGAATGTTGGATTATTTAATTTTAATAATTTATATTCTTCATATATTTTTTTAATTGAATCATACATATGATATTTATTATCATTACTCTTATCACTATTTTTATACTTGCTTATTATTAAGGAAAATAAAATATAATTATCATGCATTTTATTATAAATATTATGTATATTCATGTAACATTTTATACCAGCTGAAATGCTTGTATAATTAACATATAGTAAGTAAAACGCATATAAAATAGTTGTAATAATAATTTTATATTCATATGTTCGTGATGTAATTAAATTACGCACGGAATTCAAAATATAAATTAATTTGTTAGATTTTCCCAATATTTTTTCTAAATTATCAATATAATTAATATAATTAGCAAATAAATCATTTTTCGTATAGTTTGATGAAAATAAAAAAGGCATTAAAATAATAATAAATGAAATAAAAAAATAAATAGGTATAAGTAATAAATAATAAGCAGATGTATATTTTAAATATTTGGAATTTGTATTTAAAAAATCCAATTGCTCAATATCTAAAAAATGATAAGTTTGTTTAAAATTTTTTAATTGTAGCATTGATTGTATGTTTTCAAATCCCTTGTGTATTATTTTATTACGAATATATGTTTTATCTATCAGTTCCATTAATTATTAATTATATATATTGATGATTATTTTTTATAATAAAATAATACTAATTAATTGATTTTATACATTTGGATATTTGTAAATAAATTCTAAAATAATAAAATGAATTATTACAAATGGAATGATTTAAATTATATCTTTTAATATACACAACATAATTAACATAATTAACATAATTAACATAATTAACATAATTAATAATTAATCTTGATTTATATAATTATCATCATTTTATTGATAAATAATAAAATTTATATAATTTTATATTAAATATTTACATATTTAATATGAAACAGGTTTTATTTTTTTAGCATTTAATATTTATATATTTATTTAATATTTATATATTTATTTAATATTTATATATTTATTTAATATTTATTTAATATTTATTTAATATTTATTTAATATTTATTTAATTATTTTTTTTAAAAAATTTACTTTTTATCCTCAAATAATTGCTTATTTACCAATCTACTTACTCCGTGGTCATTATTCTTATCCATTACAACATCATCAGTATCCAACAAATTTTCCATCTTATCATCACTTAACATTTGATTGGTACTTACCAAATTACCATCCTTATCAATCGTCTGTGATAATACATTTCGGGATTCCATTGCCTTCTTAACATTCTCCTCTATCATCTTACGCTTAATATCAGCACGACGCTCTTCCTCATGTTTAGCAGTTTCCTCCTGATTAATATAATACTCCTGCATTAACTTATTTAACTCAGGTTCATCATAAATATTCTTAGCATTTCCATTCTCGTGAGATAAACTATTAGGGTCAAAGGATACCCACTTTCCCACCTCACCAATCAAAATATTATGCTTCTTTGAATCAATCGTCTTAAACTTTGGTACCCATACATTTTTAGCATCATCTAAACTATTTCCAGCCCAACGTACCTTTAACCCACGTGTAGATGTTGTAAATGGCACCGCCTTTTTAAACCCCTCATCCAACTTATCCTCGTGTTGTGTTACAAAAAACTTATATTCTGCTTGGATTTCAGACTTGTTTAACTTTACCGATTCCTCGGGGTCCTTAACAAACTCATCCATATCACCCATAAGTGTATCAATATTTAAACTGTGCTTATACGCAATAAAATTCAAAAAATTCTGAAATTTTGACATTGATGTTGTAATATCCCAATACTTTAAAAATTGCTCAAATATATACTGGTCCTTAGTTTGAATTACCTTTTCAGGAGACACAAATGAAGCAATAAAATATTTAAGACCGGAAATTGGTTCATCCTCACCCAACATATCAACATATTCGGGGTTTGGAGACCCATCAGCAAGAGTTGGCAAATCAAATGGTTTAGTTACTCCCGACATTCTAATAATGCTATAATAATATCATTACAATAGTTTCCTTTAAGTCATATTTTTAAATGATAATTTATAATTGAAATATATAATTCATAAAAGAACAGTCTATATCTATCTATATTAAAAAACATATAATTATCAAATTTTTCATTTGTATATCATTTATATAAAAAAATGATTTTAAAATATAATAAATTTACATGTGTTAATTATAATTTACCAACGTATTAATGAAGTCTAAGAGCAATAATAATAATAATGCTTTTGTAGGAATGATAAATATTAGTAATACGTGTTATATTAATACATTTTTACAAATTATGAGTGTGTGTAAATTAGATAATTTATTAGAACCAATGATTGATTATATTAAAGAAATTGAAAAACCAAATTCAGATGTAAATATGGTGTTGGAATTATATAATATGTTGATGATTATGAAAGAAAATAAATATTCTCGTAATCCAATAAAAATAAAACCATATCGTTTTATAAAAACATTGCATGCTGTTGCTACACAAAAAAATAATGAATTGTTTTGTACTGTTGGTGACCAAAATGATGTTGGTGAATTGCTTATGTTTATATTTGAATCAGTACATAATGTTTTAAAAAGAACTGTGAATACTACTACCCATATAACAAATACAAATTTGGAATATACGAATGTTGATGAAAATGATATGAGTTTTATTAGAGTAGAAGATGTGTTGGAACATTCATTACAATCACCTATAATTCATAATGGAGGACATACATCTGCGTTGTTGGATGAATTTGGTGGAGTGGATATTCAGTTGGTGCTTAATACTGAAAAAAGTACGTGTAATTTAATATTCAACCCCTTTTATATATTAACCTTGTCAATTCCTGATAAAGCCGAGACTATATTGGATTGTTTGGAACATTATAAGGAATGTGAGGAAGTAGAATTACCAGGTCCAAATACAAGAAATAAACGTAAAATTATGAAAGTGAATACAATTACTAAAATGCCGAATATATTTATTATTATGTTGAACCGTTCAGATTATATTAATAATTGTAAAATAACCACTGAAATTGATGGATTATGTGACCAAGAAATTGATTTTGGAACATACTTGTTTCCTGAAATTATAAAAAACCAATCAAATATAAGTACAAAATATACTTTAATAGCAACGGCAAATCATTCAGGGATACATTCAAATAGCGGTCATTATTATGCCCATTTATTAGATACAAAGAATAATATTTGGTATAACGCAAATGATAATAATATATCACCAATTCTGAATGAATCAAATGATTCTATATTTACGGATGATACATATATGCTCTTTTATAAAAAAATATAATGAAAAATATAATTAAATAAATAAAAAAAGGAAAGAGTTTGCGAAACATTTATTGATATTATTTTTCACAAACTCTTTTTTTTATTATTAAATATTTTTAATATTTTTATTATTCAATAAAAAATAAATAATTTAATAATAATAATAATTAATATATAAATAAAGCAATATTATATGTATTATATTTATGTCCGTTGTATCTAATATTAGTGATGTTAGTGATGTTACTGATGATGGTTCAATTGAATCGCCTAAAACAGTATTAACCGTGTTGAAAAAAGAAGAATTGTCTGAATTATTAACTGCGTGGGGTGATAGTTTGGTAGAATTAAATAAAAGAAAACAATTAGTAAGGGAGCAAGATAAAAAACATAAATTATTATTTTCACGGATACAAGGTGTTTGTAAGGAATGTAATATTAATAATAATAGAATAGAAATTAATAATAAATCCTATAATTATTCTGAAACGTCGGTAAAACGAGGTATATCGGTTAAATATTTAAAAGAATTGCTTGAAAATAATGAAAAATATGCTAATATTAAAAATGAATTAATTGATAATATTAATAACAGGGAACGAATTGTAACTAACAAATTAACCATAGATTAATTAAGATTAATTAATACGGTAAATACTGTATTTTTATTGAAAAGATAATTATAATTATATGTTTAAATTAAATTGGTCAATAACATGGGACGTAAATTGATTAACAGTTGATAACATTTGTTTTTTTTCAATAAACAAATCACTAATTAATAGTTGGGCATTATTATATGAAATCCATTTTAAATTAGCCACTTCTTCTTGTTGAAATTTAAAAAGGTTAATTAACATTGATTGGTCATAGGGAATATAACCAATATAATATTTGTGTTTATACATTTTATAATTAGTACCATAATATATTTCTTCAAATGGTAATATATTATTGAATAATATTACGTCATTGATTGATATACCCGTTTCTTCTGTAAATTCTCTACTTGCACAATCTAAATCACTTTCATCTATATTTTTATGTCCTTTTGGAAATTCCCATTCTGTTTGTAAATAAGATGAATTACTATTTAAAATAATAGTATGTAATTGTGGTTTTATTTTATTGAATTTATATTCAGCCGAAATATATATGTTATTATTAATGCTGGTATTCCATAATTCACACCATAATGTTCTAAAAGGTTGAGTATATATTATTTGTTTTTCTTCCAATGTCATTTGATTAATTAATGTGTAAATACTTAATATATTAGTAATAGTATAATTACCTTTTATAAAATCAATATAACCATAACTATGTTTTTTATTAATCATTAAATATTCACAATTATTGTTTGGTAATATACGAAAACATATAATACCATAACTTAATATGGGCAATTTACAGGAATTAAATAAATGTCCGATCTTACCACAATTTTTACAAGATTTATGTGTATTTATATTCGTATTTATGTGTGTATTGGGTTCACCATTCATTAATACCCTTTTCCACATGTAAAAATTATATAATAATTATTATAATGTTTATAATTATATATTATTATTTGATTTGATTTGATATAGTATTGTAAAAATATGACATATATATATATATATAATAAAAATGTATGCGTTATACCTCATTGTGTCACATATATGACACATTTGGATATGATAAACAAACTATTGGTAAATATATATCAATTGAACCATATATTTTAAAATTATTTAACAAGGAATTATTAGAAAATCAATTAAATATAACGAATGTCAGTAAATTGTTATGGAATGGTAAGTATTATCAACACATAGAATATAGTATTGAGAATATGAAAAAATATTATTTAATGGCGATTAAATTAAATGATAGTAATGCGATGAATAATTTAGGATATTATTATCAATATATTGAAATAAATTACGACGAAATGAAAAAATATTATTTAATGGCGATTGATTATGATAATCATTATGCTATGTTTAATTTAGGTAATTATTATTTTTGTATAGAAGTAAATTATGAGAAAATGAAAAAATATTTTTTAATGGCAATTGAGTATGGTGATTATAGTGCCATGTATAATTTGGCACATTATTACCAAGTTATAGAAAAGGATTATGATAAAATGAAAAAATATTATTTAATGGCTATTAATCTAAACCATAGTGATTCAATGTATAATTTAGCATTGTATTATAGTAATGTGGAAAATAATTATGATGAAATGAAAAAATATTATTTAATGGGGATTGAATGTAATGATAGTGATTCAATGAATAATTTGGGACATTATTATGGTAACGTAGAAAATAACTATGATGAAATGAAAAAATATTATTTAATGGCGATTAAACATAATCATTGTTACACAATTAAAGAATGTATTAATAAAAATTATTACTATGATAATCTTTTGAAAGAAACTATCATTAATAAAAAATATAATATTTCAATGAAAGAAATATATTGTCCAATATTATTAGCAAATACAAATAAATGTTATGAAATTAAAAAATGTGGTCACGAATTTTCTCAAAGTGTAATTATGTTATCTATATGTCCTTTATGTAGATGTAATATATAAATATAAATATAAATATAAAACCCCATATTATAATAAATATTACAAATATAATTGATTTTTATTATTATTTATTATGTTAAAACGACTATTAAGTTATTTGTTAAAATAAATAATATATATGTTATTATATTATAATATATATATATGGATTCTAGAATACCACAAAACGATGATAATAATGCTGAAAATTCAGCCCGAAAACAAAAATTATTAAATTTATTATGTAATAAAACCCAACATAAAAACATACAATCATCAAACCAACAATTATATTCTTTATTGCGAAATACGATGAATGATGTGAATACTCACGTTAAAGAGGCTTCAGACCAAACCAATACAAATATAGTAGTAACTGATGTTAATAATAATATTAAACCTGTACATAGTAAAAAATCTAATTCTACTAAACAAATGGAAACTATCAATGAAAATGAATAATTTGTTTGTGTTTTTTTAGTAGCTAATTGTTGTAGTTAAAAAAAATGAAACTGAGAATTAAGATATTAATGTTTGGTTAAAAAATGAAAAATAATTTTATAAATGTAAATTTATAAAAAAATGAGGACCCCGATTTATGTCATAAATCATACCTATAAAATGCAAAAAAATGATTGTATTTTTTTACAATGTAAATTAGACTATTAAGTGATTGTTAGAGAATGTCGTACGCAATGAAAGTTATCCCTGCCCACAAGCTTGCCCATTATATTGACCAAAATTTGATTAAGTTTAATATTGGAAAAGATAAGGAAGGTCGTAGATTTGTCAAGATATATATTGATGAAAATGGCACCAAGAATGATATTGGTATTTCCACTCCTAATATGATGACTTGGGGAATTGCTGATTATGAGGATAATAAGCGTTTCAATCTAAACCTTCAATTTCCAAGAGAAGAAGATGAACATAAATCTGAAAAGACTGATGCATTTCTGGATGCTCTTAAAAAGTTGGAACAATATATTATTGATTTCGCATTTGCCAATGCCGTTCAATTGTTTCCTGCTAAGCCAGTAAAGACCAGAGATAGTGTTGAAGATGACAAGTTCCACGCAATTCTTAAATATAGAAAGGATCCTAAAACTAAGCAGTTGAATATGAAATCTGAGCCAACAATCAGTATCAAGGCTGTTAAGAATAAGGATAATGTGCCTGTATTTGATTTCCAAATTTTCCAGGAACCTATTACAAAGACTTCCAAGGCTATTTATAGTCTTACTGAGCCTAATGATATTGAGCCTAATGAGATTGTAGAGAAGATGATGACAGTAAAGACCCTATTCCATCTATCCAATCTTTGGGTTATTCAAGGAAAGGTAAGCACTTCTATGCAACTTGTTCAAGTAGTTATTCCTCAAAGTGCCGGTAGTTCTGATTTCAATGGATGTGTTATTATGGATGATGAAGCTGAGGAAGATGAGGAAGCTGATGAATCTGAGGAAGCTGAGGAAGCTGAGGAAGCTGAGGAAGCAGATGAATCTGAGGAAGCTGATGAATCTGAGGAAGCAGATGAATTAGAGGAAGAAGTGGTTGTGGAAGAAAAGGTAGCAGAAAAGCCTAAGAGAGCACCACGCAAAACAAAGTAAAAAACTGGAAAATAAAAATAATCATAAAAAATTGACTTAAAAATTAACCAAAAAAATTGACTAAAAAATGTAATTAATTAAAATAACTTTAAAAAATTTGACTAAAAATGTAATTAAAATAAAGTATCCATAGCTCAATTGGTTAGAGCATTGGTCTTATGAGCCAAAGGTTGTGAGTTCAAGTCTCACTGGATACATTTTTTTTGTAGTAGTAGTAGTAGTAGTAGTAGTAGTAGTAGTAGTAGTAGTAGTAGTAGTAGTATGTAATATTTAGTGTAAAATTAATTAAATTAATTGTATTGAAAAAACTACTTAAAGACAACTACTTATAATAAAGTATAATGTGGAAGAGGAACATTATTATTTAGGCACGGATTCCCGAGCGGTCAAAGGGGCGAGACTTAAGACCTCGTGCGGTAGCTTCGTGGGTTCGAATCCCACTTCGTGCAATTAGCATCCATAGCTCAATTGGTTAGAGCGTTGGTCTTATGAGCCAAAGGTTGTGAGTTCAAGTCTCACTGGATGCATCTTTTTTGCTGTTTATTTGCGGTAATTTCTGTAAATAAATAACAAAAAGACAATAATACCCGGTTAGCTCAGTTGGTAGAGCGCCAGCCTTTTAAGCTGGTGGTCAAGGGTTCAAGTCCCTTATCGGGTGGTTTTTTTATTATTAGTTAATAATTTTAATTAATGATAAAATGCTATTAAACATATTAGTTGTATATATATATTATCATATTTTTATTAAAAAATATGCAATCCATAATTTCAGCAATTTTAGAAGACGATTATCCCTATGAAATAAATCATGTTTCATTTTTGGCAAATGATGATAAGCATAACAATATTATTAATGAGTTTCCACCAATATATGTTATACATTTGGATAATCCTAAGTATTCAATCCGTTTGCGTTATATTACGTATGTATTTACAAAACTGCTAAAAATACCCTTTAAAATAATAAAAGTGTATCCACCATCGGCAAAAGTGTTATCATTATGTCCAAAACATATATTATCTGTGGGTGAAATTGGGTGTTATCTTAGTCATTTGCTTTGTTTTAAAATAGGATTGAAAAATGCTTATGATAATATGATTATATTGGAAGATGATGTGTTGTTTAGTAATACATTTATAACATCTTTTATTAAAACAATAAATACTATTAAAAGTAATAATTATATTGGTAAAAATCCTGATATGTGGATGTTAGGAGCAACTAATTATAAGGGTAACTTGCTAAAAGTGGAACAAAAAAAAGATAATATATATCAGCCGACGGTACATTCGCAAATAACAGGTACCCATGCTATTTATTATTCTTCCGCAGCATTACAATATTATTATACCGTAGCATCTAAAAATATAATATTTCCAATTGATTTTTATCTTCCAAAAATGTTTAAAAAATACAAGGGTAGTTGTTTCGCATCACATCCACCGTTATGTTTGCCAGAGATATATACAACCAGTATTAATTATAATATAATACCATTTAGTGCAAATGAATCAGTTTATTATTACAAAACATTGAATGGACTGCCTAATTTTGGAAAAGAATATATATATTTAATGTATCAATTATACGCAACAATTCCATTAACCCAATCTATACCAAATATACGTATAAGTATTGTGTGTAATATAAAAAAAATAATAATTAATTCACAAAAGAATATTAATTCTTTCAAGGTTCCACCGTTTCAAGAATATATTGCTTATTATCAACGATTTCCAGAAAATTGGACGGATTTTATATATTATTTACATAATTCGCAAACTCTTTTTTAAATGCGTTCATAAGCTGTTTTTTTCCCGTGACATTCTCTACATAAAGCGATTAGGTTATCAATTTCATTATTTCCACCGAATTGCAAACTATGAATGTGATCCACTTCAAACCATGCGTTTAATGTATTTTTACAATCGCCACATTGCCAGTTTTGTTTAGAAGCAACAATCTTTTTTTTTGTTTCACTTACACTTCGTTTTGTATTATTTTTAGAGTTCCCAGAGTTCCCAGAGTTCCCAGAGTTCCCAGAGTTCCCAGAGTTCCCAGAGTTCCCAGAGTTCCCAGAGTTCCCAGAGTTTTTAGGAAAAGATAAATTTGAATTTGATTGAATGAATTGTGATTTATATGGTTTTACTATTGAGTTTGTAGAAGATGACATTGGTGGAAACAAAGTATTTCCAATATTAAATAGATTTCCCCACATACTTTTATAAGATTTATCAATTGGTACATATTGAAAAGTATTATTCACATTTTTTAATAAATATTGCATTTTATAATTTGACGATGTACTTAGTGTATAATATACTACACATCCAATAATTAATACACCACCAATCTTGTATAATTTTTCATATTTTACAATTGCCATTTTATAAAAATTACTCATTCTATTCGTACAAATTTCATAAATAAATACCCCCATTATTATAATTAACCATAGTTCAAACCTCATTATATATTTTACATATATAATTATAATCACATTTTCAATATTTTCAAATAATATTTATTTTTTCATCAAATATTATTTTTTTATTAATCATATCATTTATTATTTCATTTATTGACTGATTTCCAATTCTTCCAAGACATTTCTTGTACTTTAATAGGAGATTGTGATGATGATACATTAGTGTCAGTATTTTTTGGTAAATATTCGCTTGCCAACATTTTACCGCATTTTGATGCAAATTGGTGCTGTGTTAATTTACCATCTTCAATTTCTTTAAAATTATCCAATATAGAATACATCATTTTAAAATTCATTGTATTTTTACTTAAAAAACGAAATATATCTGGACAATATGTATGCAAAAAATTACAATTCTCCTTTAATAATTCTTCCATTTCTATCGGTGTTAAATTCTTATTTTCTTCAGCATTTAATAATCTTTCCATTTCCACCACATCTTCGCGAACAATATCACCATGTTTTGTAATACGAATCATTTCCGTATAATCAGTTGTTTTATGTTTAGAAGCCAAGTCATTTATCGCATTCATCTCATCTTTATTAAAATATTCAGAATCGTCCATTTACACGAATAATAATATATATATATTAATTAATTATATATTATTATAAGTATATAAACCCATTTTTTTATATTTTTAAATGTCAGCAACAGCAAATTTAACCAAACAAGCAAATATTGTCGCGAATTCTTCATCCATCGTAAAAGGATTCAATTATACTCAAAATAACAATGGTTTTATCCATACATCAATATATGTAAATATGACCAAAAAATTAGTATATAAATTAAATTCTCCTAATGAAAGCTTATACATTCCAAATGACATATATTTAGGTGGTGACGTTATCATGTATACTCCAACCACTACTCAATCATTATTAAATACAATTGCTGATTTAGAAGCACGAATTGTAGCATTGGAAAATCCTTAGTTCCCAGAGTTCCCAGAGTTCCCAGAGTTTAAAAAGGCGGATCATTTAAACTAACTGATATTTTATTTAATGCGTTTGAATTATTCACAAATAATTTTAATAATTCACCTGATATAAATCCTACAATAATGAATATAAACGCATTTGTAATTAAATTGCGTATTAAATTAGGATTATTTTCTTTCTTTTTATATTGAATTATATATTGTACAATAGTATATATTGTTATAGTTAAAATTATTAAAAATAGATGTGCTGATTCCATTTACAATTAAAAAAATATATTATATTATATACAAATATTTTATTTTATTTTTGTAACGCACAATTGTCATTTTTTAATTAATTTCACTTTTTAATTCTTATTTTATTTAATTATATTTATAATCCATATATTGAAACATTATTAAAGTATACATTGCTTTCATAATCAATTATTTAAATACTAAAATAAATTGTTATTATTATTGTTATTTAAAATAATTTTTATATTGGTCTGTTATTATTTTTTTTAATTATTTTCCATTTCATATTTTAAGTTGGTTAATATATGAAAATTAACTTAAAGATATGATACTACTATTATTGTATGTCGCAAATAGTAATGGATAATGCTGATGAAATGACTGTAATTAAGCGTGATAAATCGGTTAAAATAATTTCATTTGATAAGATTTTAACAAGAATTAAACGGTTGGGTTCTGAATTTAGCATTTCACTAAATTATACAATGCTTGCTATGAAAGTAATAGAACAACTATATAATAATATTACCACCCAACAAATAGATGAGTTTTTAGCCGAACATTGTGCTGTTTCTTCTACTATTCATCCGCATTATGGTATTTTGGCAAAAGCACTTATTATTTCTAATCACCAAAAAAATACAAAAAATAGTTTATTATATGTATGTACTGTATTATATGATAATAATATTAATCCTAAAATCAATACTAATTATTTTAATCTGGTATCTGCTAATTATGAAGAATATGAAAATATGATTGATTATCAGCGTGATTATTTGATTGATTATTTTGGGTTTAAAACCTTGGAAAAGGCATATTTATTAAAAATGAATGGACAATGTATTGAACGTATCCAACATTTATGGATGCGTGTAGCAATTTGTTTGCACGGCAATAACTTTGATAAAGTTAAAGAATCATATGATTTACTTTCACAAAAATATTTTATTCATGCAACACCCACATTATTTAACGCAGGTACTCTTAATCAACAATTAAGTTCTTGTTATTTATTAGCAATGGAAGAGGATAGTTTAGATGGAATTTATAATACTTTGCATGATTGTGCGTCCATTTCCAAGTATGCGGGAGGAATTGGATTACATATTCATAATATTCGGGCAGCTAAGTCGTATATCCATGGAACCAATGGAAATACTACAAGTATTGTACCAATGTTGCGTATGTTTAATCAATCTGCTCGTTTTATTAACCAGGGTGGAAAACGCAATGGAAGTTATGCTATTTATTTGGAACCGTGGCATGCAGATATTGAGTTATTTTTAGATTTAAAAAAGAACCATGGCGATGATGATAGTCGGGCACGTGATTTGTTTTATGGACTATGGGTTCCTGATTTATTTATGGAACGAGTGCATAATAATGAAATGTGGTCATTGTTTTCAAATGATGATGCTCCTGGTTTGCACGATGTATGTGGTGATGAATTTAAGGCATTATATTTAAAGTATGAAGAAGCAAATAAACAACGAACGCAAATATCGGCACAAACGTTGTGGTTAAAAATATTGGATTCGCAAATGGAAACAGGAATGCCTTATTTGTTGTATAAGGATGCTTGTAATATAAAGAGTAATCAGCAAAATTTGGGAACTATTAAAAGTTCTAATTTATGTTGTGAGATTATTGAATACTCTGATGATAAGGAATCGGCAGTATGTAATTTAGCAAGCATTGGATTGCCCACATTTGTATTGCCTGATAAAACATTTGATTTTGACAAACTATTATCAGTGGTGCAAGTAATTGCTGAAAATTTAAATAAAGTGATTGATATCAGTTTTTACCCAACAAGCAAAACATCTAATAGTAATTTAAAACATCGTCCTATTGGAATTGGAGTACAGGGATTGGCTGATGTATTTTTATTAATGGATATGCCATTTTGTAGCAAAGAAGCAAAGGAATTGAATACACTTATATTTGAAACAATTTATTTTGGGGCTTTAACAAAAAGCTGTGAATTGGCACATATACAAGGACCCTATTCATCTTACACGGGTTCTCCTGCTTCAAAAGGGTTATTACAGTTTGATTTGTGGAATGTTGTGCCTTCTACCCGATATGATTGGGATGGATTGAAAAAAAATATTGAATTATATGGATTACGCAATTCATTGTTAATAGCACCAATGCCAACAGCAACTACATCACAAATATTTGGATTTAACGAGTGTTTTGAGCCAATTACAAGTAATATGTATAGTAGGAGTACATTGGCTGGGGAATTTATGGTAATTAATAAATATTTAATGCAAGAATTGATAGAATTAGATTGTTGGAATACAGATATTAAGCAAAGTATAATTGAGCATAATGGAAGTATTCAGCATTTAACGCAATTGTCGGAACATGTGCGTGAAAAATACAAGATTGTGTGGGAAATGAGTATGAAGCATATTATTGATATGGCGGCTGATAGAGGTGCTTTTGTATGTCAAAGTCAAAGTATGAATTTATGGCAAGCAAATCCTACTTATGCTTCATTAACAAGCATGCACTTTTATTCATGGAAAAAAGGATTGAAAACGGGCATGTATTATTTACGTAGAAAAGCTGTTCATCAACAACAGCAATTTACAATTGAGCCTGGTAAAACAACTATGGTTAATAATACAAAAGTAGATGATCCCGAATGTGAAATGTGTTCCGGGTAATTGTTTCTTTTTATTTTTTTATATAAAAATTTAGTAATAAATTGGTAATAAATTGGTAATAAATTGGTAATAAATTGGTAATAAATTGGTAATAAATTGGTAATAACTTATAATATGTTTGTCTTAATAAATAGATAATTAATACAAATATATCACTTTTAAACATTGCAAAAAATCTTACTCAATTAATTACATAATAAAATTTATAATATATATTATTATTATTTTTTTAAATAATATATATATTCTAATTGTATATTAAAAAGTATAAGCAAATATATATATATGAGTTTACTATCAAATAAAATTATTGAATATCCTGTTTTTTCTATTTTTGAATTAGACAATCAAGGATTACCTAGATATGCCCACATATTTTACAACCAAGAATATATTCCTGAAAATACTGATTTATCATCATTATATAGCAAATATAGAACTAATAATAAAACCGAATTAACCCTTTTAAAAAAAATACATGTGCCATTGTCTGATTTGGATAAATTGGATATTAATCATATATTTTTTATTAATGTCCCAATATATTACGACGATACTATACAAACAATATCCTTGAAATTATATAAGGAATTGAAAAAAAAATCAATTAATGCTATTGTTCCTGAGGAAATGTATTTTTTTGGAAAGATTAATAAAATACAATATACATCTAATATATTCAACACTTTGTCTCTAAATGATTCCCAATTAATATCACACAATAAACTATTTGCTTATTTATCCAACTTTCCAGACGTACATATGCCAAGTGAAATAAAATCGCATTATACTTTTGAAGATATTTTAAATCTAAATATTGATGGTCTTCAACCCCAATATTTTCCTGCGGGACAATCTATTTATAATGATTTGGGAATTATTCAATCATATAACCCATATTCCACATTTTTAACAACCATAAATAACCCAAATTATAATAATAATAATAATAATAATAATAATGAAGACATATATGAACCAATTATTTATTCTACATCAGCTGGTGTAACTAATTATAAATTGGAAACCACATTTATTAGTACAAATCCAATCAATCAATTACTATTTAATAGTGGAGAATATATGCAAAATACGCTTTATTTATGCAATGCTCGTGATTATATGAAAACAGTTCCCATATATAACCAATCGTTAATGTATCGTTTATTTTTTCCACGATTATACAACCATTGGCTTGTAAAAGAACAAGAATTAGAAGCAAACCAAAACGACATTACAATAGATATATCTGGTTTTAAAGAATCAGCAAATACACAATTATCAATTTTAGACAAACAAATACCTATTAAAAAAAAAATAATTAAAAATGTAAATAATCAAGTATGGGGAATTTCAAATATGACTATTAGTATGAACGTATCTATATTACAAACAAACACAATAAAATTACCAATTAATGATATATTCAAACGTTTTAATACAACTGAATGTGTCCCTTTATTAAAATACAAACCAGTAAGTATTCGTAATATATCAGTATCCAGCAGTAATAAATATAAAATACATACATTTAAAAACAATGATATTACTAATTCTAAAATACCAACTATATCTAAAAAATTATTAACAAACATAATGAAAATTAATACATTAAGTAATTCGTTATTTTTCTATATTCATTTGGACTCCAATATAAATTATAACAATACTATGATTTACTGTGTATTACACGAAACGGGCAAGTTTGATATATATACTTATTATCAAGGGGGAGTATCACTTGAACATATTAATAACGATGTATTAAAATATGTAAATCCAGTATTAAGTCAATGTTCTGATATATTAAAAAATGTCGGATTAGAATTAATATTATTCAATTCTTTTGATGTTACTCCTTGTACTGTAAATTACACTTTAATCACTGATTTAGAGACTTCAAAAAAAATATCTTGGAAAATATCTCCACAATATAACAATTATTTTATAAATACCCTATCAAATGAATTAATATACATAAATGTTGATAATTTTAATAAATCTGAATCTATAACACAATATATTTTATGCTATTTAAAACAAAACCAACATAACCGATTATCAAAATCCATTATTAATAACATTATTAAAAATACATCAATTAATTTTAATATTTCAATTGATTACGCAACTACATTGTGTAATGATATTATTCTTTCTGTAAATGCTAATGACACAGGTATGTATTCACAATGCGTGTCAATGAATTCTTTAACACCACAATTAGGATTTTATGTATCATCATCAAAAAATAATAATAAATTAAATATTTCAATTGCTAATATAAATTCATTAAATTACTTGCATTTTTTACCTAATTATTTAATAAATTGTTTATATGATTCTCAGGAAAAAATTATACATAAAGCAATTATTAATGATGATATTGGACAGGAAGAAGTTGTCATAATGAATATGGATATGAATAAACAAGAAGATGAACATATAAATAGGTTGGATGAATTATTAAATGAAATGGATTATGTTGATAATAATAATGATGTAAATAATGTGGTAAGTGAATTGGATAATGAAATTGAAAATGATAACTTAAAAGTGCTTGAAAACGATGATTTATTCCTGTTTATGGACGATGGAAATAATATGGATGAAGAGGAGGAAGACGAGGATGAAGAAGATGAAGATTTAATGATTGGTGGTGATGCGGATAATTCTCGCAATTACTTTCAAAATCGTATATTTGAAAAGGAATCCTTTTTAAAGGATTCTAATTATTCTAAAAAATGTCAATCAAGTTCAGGTAGGCAACCTGTGGTATTAAGCAAAACTGAATATGATAAACATGTGGAAGAAGGATTATTACCAGCGGGAGATGACAAATCAGTATTAAGTTGGGGAACGAATGAAACGAATTATTATACTTGTCCGCAATATTGGTCATTCAAGGAAAATAAAATTATTGACCCAAAAGATATTCATAAATATAAAAATAACATGTATATTAGCGGACCTATTACTGATACACGATATGTATATGATTTTAAGAGACAAGGTCCATTGGATCCAGGATTTGTAAGTTTATCTGAAAAAGACACTAAATGTATGCCTTGTTGTTTTAAAAATATACATACATCAACGAAACAAAAAATTATCACTCAATGCAAAAATAAACATAATAATAATAATAATAATAATAATAATAATAATAATAATAATAATAATACAGAAGAATTACCTGTTGCGAATAATATGGTAGTTAATAGTAATATAAGTGAAAATGATGAAAATGATGTGATTGAACGATTAGGACAGGAGGACCATTTATATATTAAACAATCAACAAAATTTCCATTGGGAACAAATCGTTTGGGTTATTTACCAGAAAATATTACGTTATTATTTAATCAATCATTTAATTTTAAATGTAATGTAAATTCTAATGATTCATCTTGTTTTTTAAGACGGGGTGTAGAATATAGTAAAAATAAATCATTTTTAGCTTGTTTATCATACATATTATTTTCAAACAACAATAATATATCTATACCAACAATAACTGAGTTTATAGGCATATTAATAAAAGCAATAAGTATTACTAAATTCGTAAAGGCGTTTAATGGAAACTTGCCAAAAATGTTTGCACCTTTAAAATGGAACGAACATTCGTTTGAAAATATTGAAATAAATATTTATATACGTCGTTATTCAAATGAACTTGATGAATTGCCTGATATTTATTTATTAAAAACCCTAAACCAAAAAAATATTAAAAAACGATATTTAATACAATCTTATTTGCATTTTTTGAAATTTTTAAATAATAAAGATTCTATAATTGATTATACATTTTTATGGGATTTTATTGCTGAACCTAATTCATTATTATTTAACGAGGGTGTAAATTTAATAATTTTTAAAATACCTGAGATGAATATTAATGATAATATAGAAGATAAAATGAAAATGGGTTTTATATGTCCTACAAATCATTATACAAACAAGAAATTTAACAAAGAATTGGATTCTATTATATTATTTGAACACGATAATTTTTATGAACCACTACTTTACCGAATAGAAAACGAATCTACTATTACTTATTATAAATATTACAAACATAATTCATCTATTCAATCTATACATGATTTAATTAATAAATTAGTTATTCCTACCATTAATAACTATTGTAAGCCTACTATACATGACAATAATAATAATTATTCATATGTTGCTCCTTTATCAGCTGAATTGTGGATTAATTTATTAAATAAACTTGGTTTTTCAAATAATTCCATAGAATTAGTATTAAATCCGTATATAAATAAGATAGTTGGATTAATAGTTGTTTTTAAAGATGATGAAGATATTACTACTTTTCCTTTATGGATTCCATGTTATCCAGGAAATAGCTTACAATATGAAGATATTGATATAATAAATATTGAAGAGGTGGTATTTAATACGACTGCTTATACTATGAAAAAGTATGTATTATTATATGATAAGATTGAAAAAATGGAAAAGGTGGAAAACGATTTAATTAATGTAAATATAACGGAACAATTGGAAATATTAAAAGTAGTATTGAATGAAGATATAGTGGTTGGATTGTTACTCAAAACAAATTTATTCATTCCTTTTGGAACAGATTTGTATAAAATCAATGAATTTACAGATAATTATCCATTTACCAAAGAATTGCCCGTAATTAATTATACTTTGATAGATAACTACAATATAAACTCTACAAATTTAACAGGTGCTAATTTAACCGATTATCAATTAAGTTATGCTTATACTAATAATTTAAAAAGTATAATGGATAATACAAAGGTATTCAAGGTAAAATTATTCACAATGTTATTTACTATTTTCAGAAATAAGTTAAGGTCATTATTGACGGATAAAACATATTTTACTTATAAATTGACAATGCAAAATATACTTAATGATGTTACATTAATGTATTCAGATAAAATGATTAAAGTAAGTACATTATTACAACAGTTGGGTAATACAAATAATATGATATTATTTACAGTAAATAAGCAATTGTATGCGGATTTTAATAAATTAAATAACATACAAATAAATACATTACAATCATTAATAACAAAAGGGGATAAAATACATATACCTGTTATTGATGATAATAAGAAAATAATAAAATTAATGTATTATAATAAATTGGCAGACCAGTTAATAAGGTTTATATATATTCGCCATTATGTGATGAAGCCTTTTAAATATTCTAATATAACACCAATAAATACAATTATAAATGATGATGAAATATTGATAGACCAGTATATGCTGACGAATGAATATTTACAAAAGTTATATAATCCAAATGAAATTGAAAATATATTAGAAACAACTTATGACACAACAACCCCACAAAATACTACAATTGTTAAACAACAAGTTGATTATGTGTTATAATATGAGTACCCTAATCTTCCTGGGAATCGCCAAAATACCAAGCATATAATATGAGTCCCCTAATCTTCCTGGGAATCCACTGTTATTTACATAATATAATTTGGATTATCTGTAATCATCATTCCACAATAAGATTCAGGTGTTTGATTATAATTGCTTGATTTATATATTTGCCCTTCTTCCGCACATTGTAATAGAAATTTAAAATTATCCCAAAATTCTTGCTTATGTCCATGATTTACAGATGCTACATGAGCCAATTCGTGTATAGCCACAAAAGTCAAGGTTTGTAAATCTACTATATCTTGATCAGCATTACTCATTACATTTTTATAATTTTCATCCGTACTGCTTATACTATTATTAATTGATTTGTATTTATTCAAACAAAATGCTATTGATTTTCCTTTTGAACGGCTATATGCTGTATGATTACTCGTTGGCAATATTTCTTGTATATTGTTTGGATTATATCGTTTCAATAATAACCTTGTTCTACTATCATCAGGATAATTTAATTTCATATAATGAACTAATAACGTACAATTATTTGCTACTTTTGATAATAAATTTGCTGATTTTTGCATTCGTACCATATCAATTATAGTTGTGTCTTCTCCTTTATTGTTTATGATAGTTTTACTACGTTTTTGAACACAATATGTATTTCCATCAATATTTGACTTTATACACGATAAACGTGGTTGTAATAAATACCACAATATGGCTAATATAATAATAATAGCAATTGTAATAAACATATTCATATATATTAATATAATTATTAAAATTTATTAAAAAAGGACATTTAACAGAAAAAAAGGAAGATTTATTAAAAAAATGAAATTTATTTTTTTAAACAATAAATAAAAATATCCAAACAAGTCTAACACACTTTCTAACAGTAATAATGTCCGTCCAAACAAAATCTCTTCAACAGCTGGTGTCCATGGTGTATCGCAACGGACAATTAATTCCTCGCAATTCAACCACACAAGAATTTAATGATTTTAACGCACGTAAATTTACTAAAAACCCTGAGCCAACTCTACAAGAATTAGTCGCTCAGGCATATACTCGCACTCACGCCGACTTATCCTCGGAAATTAGCCCCACTATCTTAGGGTATATGAGTGATATGGTGCATTTTCCGCCCAAATATAACAATATTAATGATATTACCAAAAAAATGAGAATTTCTATGAACCTAGTACTTGATTATATGAATCGGGATTATGTTTGCGATTTTATTTGCAAAGATATCACCACTCAATCGCAATTGCCATATTTTCACAATTTACCAATGCATTCTCACCAAACTTTTAATAAATTGCACAAAATTACTTCCAAAGTACAAGCATACAACAAACTACACAATATTGAGCAATATAACCACTTAAATAATTTGTTGAACAAACGCGAATTTATCTAAAAATAAAAAATTAATAAAAATTCATAAAAATTAATAAAAATTCATAAAAAATTCATAAAAATTCATAAAAATTCATAAAAATTAATAAAAAATTCATAAAAATTCATAAAAATACATAAAAATTCATAAAAATACATAAAAATTCATAAAAATTCATAAAAATCAAAAAAATACATAAAAATTGTTTTTTTTTGTTTGTTTTAACTAATAAAATTATATTTATTTTTCATCAAAATCAGTAATAATTAAACAATTCGATGTATCTACATAATTTTTATTCCATTTTTTACATACTCCAAATGTTAAACGATGCCATTCACTTACACCATACTCGGCAATTCCTTCTAAATGCTTTTTAGCACCATATCCCTTATTTGATGCTAAATTATATTTTTCCTGCAATTCAGGATATTCTTGACATAATTCCAATATATATTCATCTCTGGCTACTTTTGCTAATATAGATGCCGCAGCAATAGAACAATATGAATTATCTCCTTTAATTACACACATTGCCGGCACTGTAACAAATTCATCATTTTTATGATAATCAGGCAATTGTAATGAATTAAAATGATTCCCATCAATCAAACATAAACAATCAGTTATATTAATTTCTTTTTTATCTTGTAATGTATTAATACATTTTCTAATTGATTCATGCATAGATAATTGTGTAGATTTTAAAATATTATATTTGTCAATAAACGAAGCATCTTTTTGTGAAATGCTCCAACTTACTGCTATTTGTTTAATTAATTCTGATATTTTATATTTAATGGAATGTGTAGTTAATTTCTTACTATCTTTAAGCAAATCATAAAATTCTTGTTCACGCATAATATCATCATGTGTCCATATCTTAGGCAATACAACCGCAGCTGTATAAACAGGTCCAAACAATGGACCACGACCTACTTCATCCACACCAATTTCAAAAATATCCAAGGAACTGTCGTAAAAATAAGCAAGATTTTGAGAGTTGTATTTAATTTCTGGTGATTGTTGCAACATTATTTAATATAGGACATAAAATATATTAAATAATGTAATAAAAATAAAATACAATCATTTTTTTATAATTGCCATGATATGGATGAACATTAAAAAAAATGATTTAAAAATAATAATCATTATATTTAATATTAACAAAATAAATATCAATGTCTGTTGTTAAACCATCACTACATATTGTATCTAATTTAAATGAATTTCCGACGGAAAAGGCGTTGCGTAATTTATTAGAATTGAAATGGGGCAAAATTAAAAAGATGAGATATATTATGAATAAATATACTACACCATTAAAACCTGTTTGTGTATTTGTTGATTTTTATAAATGGCATAATACCGATTACCAATCCAAACTACTTGATGGAAAACAATTGAATTTAATGTTGTCGTTAAATAATGATAAAATTCATTATTTACAAATTGAAGCAGTCCATGGAGGCATTAAAACATAATATATGAAATAAATTTAGAATATGCTAATATGCTAAAAATGAACTTAATTGATTAAATAAAATATTAAATTGTGATTTATTTAAATTAATAATTATAAAAATTGTTTTTTTTACAGCGTACCATTGTAAATAATTATATAATTATTTTATTATTATTTTATATAATCGTATTAAAAAATAGACTTAAAGGAATCGCATTATAATATGTATAGAGTTGATATTATCATAATGGATAAAATTACTGACAAGCAATATACTGGACAAGTAAAGTGGTTTGACAAGCAAAGAGGAATTGGTTTTATTACCGTAGTGGGTGATTCTCCTTTTAAGGTAGATATTTTTGTGCATAATTCTCGTATTATGGCGGATGGATTTAGATACCTTGTAACAGGAGAGTATGTCGAGCTTACGGTGATTTCATCATCAAATGATAAGTTTGAGTATGAAAGTACTGATGTTACAGGAATTAAGGGTGGGAAGTTAATGTGCCAAATTAGAGCAGAAAATTCGGAGCATAGACATAATTAATATTTTTAAATAAAAAAGTGTATATTGGTATGGATAATAAAATATAAAAACAAAAAATTTAAATAAAATATAATATATGAATGAATTAATATATTTAATTAAAAATATATTAATAAATATATAAAAATAATAAAAATAATAAAAATAATAAAAATAATAAAAATAATAAAAATAATAAAAATAATAAATATAATTAATTTAATTAATTAATAATAATACGTTTATTATATATATAAAATAGAATATTAATATATTATGGATTCATTGCCCTCAGTGCCTTCATTACCCACAACAACATCTGCTTTTGATGGATTAACCACTTTTATACGTGAAAATGCCATTTTAATGTTAGTAATATTTACAATACTATTAGTTTCTTCTTATCTAAATTTTAATTTTTTAAAAACGTTATACCAAAGTATGAAAAATATTGTATATTTATCCGCAAAAGGAACTTCTGACGTGGTTGAACCAGGACTTGACCAGATACAATTACTCACAAAACCAGAATATTATAAACGTCAGCTAAATAACAATGATAGTGATACCACACCACAAATACAGCAACAACCACAGCAGCAGGTACAACCACAGCAGCAGGTACAACCACAGCAGCAGGTACAACCACAGCAGCATGTACAACCACAGGTACAAGAGCAACCACAGGAAGAAGTGATTCAGCTTTCAGTTGAACAGCCCAATACGGAAGGATATTCATCATTGAAACCAATGACTAATAAAAAAAAATTATCTCTATACACATGTACAAATGACCAGTAAAATTAATACTTTTAAACTCTTAAAAAAACTAACAATTAGTTAAAACAATTAATACAATATATAATTATATTAATAATAATTATATAATGTTATATAAGCTATTTTTACATAAACCATCTACGAAATATATATTTAGCAGCGTACGAAACATAAAAACCATGCGAACTAAAAGAACACATAATATTCAAATTATAAAAACTAAAAACATAAAACCTTATAAAAATAGTATTAATTTTATAATGAATTTAGTTATTTTTCATTTAGGTTTTGGTATTTATGGATTTACAAGAGGATATAGGAGTAAAGATATAGATATATATAAATATGACTATGAAACTGATAAATTTGCATATAAAAATAGATTAATTATTCATAAATTTTTATATGGATGTATGTCATCAATATATTACGGAATTCCAATTGTAAATTTAATATTTGTGTCAAATTTATTGGGTAGATTAGAAGTATATTTTTTAAATACCAATATTGACGATTATAGTATAATTTGGTACGAATTTGGTGGAAAATGTAAAGATATTATTTAATTATTATTATTATTATTATTTTACAAGTAAGTTTAAATAGTTTGCGAATTATTTAATTATATAAACAATTAATATTAACATATACTTTTAAGAGATATAGATATTATATATAATATGAATAATTTAGAACATATCTATTATATTAATTTAGAACAACGTACTGACCGCAATAAACATATTTTAACAGAATTAAACTCCATAAATGCCACGAATTTTACTCGTTTTAATGCTATATCACATGAATGTGGTGCTCTTGGATGCTCTAAAAGTCATTTAACACTCCTTACTATGGCAAAGGAACAGCAATTGCCATATATAGTTATTTTAGAAGATGACATTACTTTTAAAAATCCGGAATTATTCAATCATACTTTACATACTATATTAGAACGACATCCAATAAAAGAATCAGCATGGGATGTATTAATGCTGGGTGGAAATATGCCAAATACAAATAATTATGAAATTGATGATTTATGTATTCGTACCACACAATGTTTAACTACTACAGGATATATAGTAAAATCGCATTATTACGATACTTTAATAACAAATATTAAGAATGGAATTAAATATTTAGAAAAATTTAATGGACGATTAAATATGTTTGCTATTGATACTTATTGGCAGCCATTACAGAAAAAAGATAATTGGTATGTATTATATCCTTTACATACTATTATTAAAAATAATACAATTGATGCAAATAATAAAAATGATGGAAATGATGAAAGAATTGGATTGGTGACACAATACGCAAATTATAGCGATGTAGTAAATAAACACATTGATTATAGTGCTTTATTTTAAATTGATACCACATCCATATCTGTATTAGATTTATTAGATTTATTAGATTTATTAGATTTGCTGGATTTTTTGGATTTGCTGGATTTGCTGGATTTTTTGGATTTATTAGATTTGCTGGATTTATTAGATTTATTAGATTTATTAGATTGAGTGGATTGAGTGGATATATCCATATCTGTATTAGATTTATTAGATTGAGTGGATTGAGTGGATATATCCATATCTGTATTAGATTTATTAGATT
>Ga0208791_1000133_pt1 | contig 38468 bp, 50 predicted proteins | sample 11_taG_FD_184084 | JGI IMG/M metagenome (GOLD analysis project Ga0208791, IMG submission 184084) | Marine viral communities from the Subarctic Pacific Ocean - 11_ETSP_OMZ_AT15265 metaG (SPAdes) (version 2) | ecosystem: Environmental > Aquatic > Marine > Oceanic | place: Pacific Ocean | collected...
ATTGACTTTAGCTGATGGAACAACTTCAGGACAAGTTAAAATAGTTACTATGATTGTTGATGGTGGAGACGGAACTTTAACTCCAACTACTTTTGCAAACGGAACGACAATTACGTTCGACGCAGTAGCTGAATCAGTTACTCTAGTTTGGAATAGTACTATTGGTTGGGTTGCAACTTCAGTTCAAGGCGCAACAATAGCGTAATAAATAATTAGTGTGGGGCTTTGGCCCCACATAAAATATAAGGAGAAAAATTATGTCAATAGGCGGAGGCGGATCATTTTCAAGTGATCAAACAACGTTACAAAAAGATGCTGGTGCTATATCATTGTTAAGAGCAGGTAGAGCTAGAGTTACTTCTATTCAAGGCAGAGGTGAAGCAGGTTCAGTTCTAACTTTACATGACTCAGCTACTACAGGTGGTGCAGGCGCGGGTAACTTAATGGCAACTTTTAAATATGATACTGAAGGTTTAGCAGTTTATGTTCCTGGTTCTGGAATTCTTTTTAAAGATGGAATTTGTGCAACTTTAACACAAACAGCAGGATCTGACGGAAGCGTTACGTTAACTATCACAGGAGCGTAGTATGTCTAACACTACCTCTGGTTCTTATGTTTTTGATAAGAACCTCGGAATCGATGAAATTATTGAAGATGCATACGAACGTATCGGTATGCAAGGTGTTTCTGGTTATCAATTAAAAACTGCAAAAAGATCTTTAAATATTTTATTTTCTGAATGGGGCAACAGAGGTCTACATTTTTGGGAAGTTAAAAATCAAAATATTACACTAGTTGATGGACAAGCAGTCTATACTTTTTTTAGATCACCATCTGACGGAGCTTCAGATGGTATTAGCACAACTTTATCTGCTGGAATAAATGCTACAGATACAACTATACCGGTTGCCTCTGTTACAGGAATGCCTACAGTAGGTGGCACTCTTACGATTGGAACCGAACAAATCTCTTATACCGGAATTTCTTCTTTAAATATTACTGGATGTACTAGAGGAATTAACGGAAGCACTGCCGCCACTCACAGTAGCGGTGATGCAGTTTTACAATTTCCAAATGGTATGACAGATATACAGGAGTTAAATTATAGAGTTGCATCTACAAATGTAGATACACCAATGACAAAAATTAGTAGATCACAGTATCAAGGATTTTCTAATAAAACTTCAAAAGGTTTACCCACACAATATTGGGTTCAAAGATTTATAGATAAGGTTACAGTTACTCTATACCTAACACCAGGTACTTCACAAGCTGGTGATTTTATAAATTTTTATTATACAAAAAGAATTGATGATGTGGGAGCTTACACTAATGCAACTGACGTGCCGTATAGATTTGTTCCATGCATGATTGCAGGGTTAGCATATTACTTAGCTGTAAAATATGCACCACAAAGAGTTCAAGAATTAAAAATGTTATATGAAGATGAATTATTAAGAGCAGAAGATGAAGATGGTTCTTCTAACTCTACATACATTTCTCCAAAAATATATTACCCAGGTATTGGTTAATGACTACTTTTGCACAAGGTAAATATGCTTTAGCTATTTCAGATAGATCAGGCATGGCATTTCCATATAATGAAATGGTTAGAGAATGGAATGGTGCTTTAGTTCATATTTCAGAGTACGAACCTAAACAACCACAATTAGATCCTAAACCAACAAGTGCAGACCCACAAGCTTTACAAAGAGCAAGAACTGCTAGAACAGAATTTCCAACAGAAGATTTTTTACCTGAAAATCCTTTTGTAACTGCATCTAATACTACATTAAAAATTAATTTTCCAAACGGTGATTTACAAGTAAATGATTTTGTAAGATTTAGAAATGTTAAATTACCGGTAGGTGGTGTAGCAATTTCAACATTACAAATGTCTACTACTTTAAATGGAGCAATAACAGATAGTGTTACTACAATTGATTTAACAGATGGATCACAATTCCCTACTTCCGGTTTTATTATGATAGAAAAAGTTTTAACTTCTTCTGATACAACAGATCCACTTCTTGTTGGAACATACCAAAATGAAGTTATACAATACACAGGAAGATCTACAAATCAATTAACAGGATGCACTAGAGGAACAAGTGCACCTTACAGAGGAGAGTCTCCTCTACCTACAGTCGCTGGATCTCATTCTAATTTAGCAAAAGTTTTTGGTTGTTATAAAGTTGTTTCTTTGAATGAAACATCTATACCAAGCACAGGTCAACCATCTACAACCACACAATTTGATGGCATAAATGTTACGTTAACTAACACTGCATCAAGCACAGAAACAGGAGGCGGTTTTCAGTGTACAATTGGACCCGTTAATGATAGAGCTTAATTATGTCAGGAATTTCAAAATACACATACACTACATTAAAGCAAGCAATTCAAGATTACACTGAAGTAAGTTCAGATGTTCTAACTACGACAATTTTAGATGGAATTATTATGGCTGCTGAAATGAGAATTAATCAAGAGCTTCCAATGGATTCAGATAGATTTGTTCAAGAAGGTACTTTAGTTGCAAATGATAACACAATTAATGCGCCTGCAGGAACTTTATTTATTAGAGGTATTGAAGTATTTAATTCTACTGCAAATACTGAAGGTAATGGAACATGGTTAGAGAAAAAAGATCAAACATACTTATCAGAGTTTGTAGATAGAAAATTTGGACCACAAGGAGAGATACAAGCTCCTACAGACACAACTAATTCAGTAACAGGTTTTCCTAAGTATTATGCCATGTTTGGCGGAGCAACAAGTAATACTACAACCACTTCAGGGGGTATGTATTTAGCACCGACACCAGATGCAAACTATATGTTTAGAGTATATTATAACAAATATCCTACAGGATTAGGTTCTGGATCAGACGGAACAGCAGAGACTTATTTAAGCACTTATTTTCCACAAGGTCTTTTATATGCTTGTTTAGTAGAAGCATATGGATTTTTAAAAGGTCCAATAGATATGTTGACACTATACGAAAATAAGTATAAAAATGCAGTACAACAGTTCGCAGGAATGCAACTGGGTAGACGAAGACGAGACGACTACACTGACGGAACAGTTAGAATACAAGTTAAGTCACCGTCTCCATAAATAAGGAGAAAAAATTATGGCAATAACATCGGCAATATGTAACAGTTTTAAAAACGAACTTATGACTGCGACACACAACTTTACTGCGTCTTCAGGGAATACATTTAAAATTGCACTATACACAAGTTCAGCTACTTTAGGTGCATCGACTACGGCTTACAGCGCAACAAATGAAATCGCTAATACTTCTGGATCTGCTTACACAGCAGGCGGAAAAGCTTTAACAAACATTACTCCATCTTTAGATGGGTCAACAGCTTGTGCTGATTTTGATGACGTTAGTTTTACTTCAGCTTCATTCACAGCTAACGGATGTTTGATTTACAATGACACTGCATCAGGTGATCCTGCAGTTTGTGCAGTAGCTTTTGGTGGAGACAAAACGGTTTCAAGCGGAACATTTACTATTCAATTTCCTGCTAAAGCAGCAGCAACAGCTATAGTTAGAATAGCATAAGGAGAATCTCCTTATGTCGGTAACCCGAACATTTACAGTAACGGTTGTTAGCACCGACAGTGGAAATAAATATTTTATTGATGGCGTACAACAAGCTACAATAAATATTGCTGAGAATGGTACATACAAATTTGATCAATCTGATTCATCAAACAATAGCCACCCATTAAGATTTTCAACAACAAGTAACGGTACATGGGGTGGTGGTTCTGAATACACAACTGGTGTAACCACATATGGTACTCCTGGTTATGCAGGAGCTTATACACAAATTACAGTCGCTGAAAGCGCACCCACTCTTTATTACTATTGTACAAACCACTCTGGAATGGGTGGTCAGGCAAATACAGTTGATGATAACACTTGGGGAATGTGGGCATGGAGCACTAATGAATGGGGTGATCAAGGTCCTATAGAAATAACTTTAAGTGGGCAATCAGCAACTTCAAGTGTGGGAAGTGTTGAAGGTTCACCAAGTATTACTGTTTCACTAACAGCTCCGACAAATTTATCAACTTCAACTGGGTCTGTAGGTTTTGATTTAACTTCTATTGTATCTTTAACTGCACCATCAACATTAACATCTGCCGTTGGTGCGATAGAGGCAGAAAACGCAGAAGGTTGGGGTAGACAAGAATTTGGAAACTCTGGTTGGGGTGTTGATTATGCGGTTAGAATTGGAACAACAGGTGATACTCCTGCAGGATTAACATCTTCATTAGGTTCACTTACTGCAGAAGCATTTTTAGATGTTCCTATAACTGCTCCTTCAAATCAAGGTGCGTCTGCTGTTGGATCTATAAACACAGATGAATTTTTAAATGTATTAATAACAGCTCCAAGTCAAATGACTTCTCAAGTTGGAGACTTTGATAATGCCGGTACGTTAGTTGGTTGGGGTAGAAATGGTTGGGGTGAAGAACCTTATGGAGACTCATTTAATAAATTAGTTCAATTAACTGCATTACCAGTAGCAACAGCAAGTGTTGGATCTTTGTTACCTGCGGATGTTGTGGGATTAACCGGTGTATCTTCAACAGCAAGTGTTGGAGATATTTCTCCTGCAGATGTTATGGGACTAACTGGTGTATCTGCAACAACAGGTGTTGGAGAAATTGTAATTGGCGAAGGGGCTCCATTAACCGGTGTATCTGCAACAGCGAGTGTTGGAGATATTTCTCCTGCAGATGTCGAAGGGTTAACAGGGGTTGAAGCGACAGCAAGTGTTGGAAGTTTAGACGTAACCGAAGCACAAATAGTTATAATAGGTTCTGATGGTGTAACAACACCGGCTATTTTAAACTCTTCAGTTGGTGCTATTTCTCCTTCAGATGCTGTAGGATTAACCGGTGTATCTTCAACAGCAAGTGTTGGAGCTATTTCGCCTGCAGAAGTTGTAGGACTAACAGGGGTTGAAGCAACTGCAGAAGTAGGTACAACAGGCTTTGGAACATTAGCATACAAAGATATTGACATAACAGGGAATACATCTTATACAGATGTAACGCACGTAGCTTAGGAGAAAAAATTATGGCATCAACATACACAGATCTAGGTATAGAATTAATGGCAACCGGTGAAAATGCCGGTACTTGGGGAACAAAAACAAATTCAAATTTAAGCCTTATTGAGCAACTTACAGGCGGTCACTTATCAATATCCATTGCTGGTGGTGCACAAACTACAGCTTTAGATATAGATAACGGTGCTTTAACAGGTACTGCTCAACAAAGGGTATTAGACTTAACAGGAACAATTACAGGAAATCAAATTGTAACATTTCCTTTACTTACAGAAACTTTTTATTTTATAAAAAATAGCACATCAGGTGCTTATACAGTTCAATTAAAAGCCGCTTCAGGTTCAGGTGCAACTGTTACTTTTGCAACAACTGATAAAGGTTGGAAAATTATTTATCTTGATGGTGTTGCAACTAACACAGGTGTGTATGAGATTTCACCGGTAAACGCTACACTTACTGCGATAGGTGCTTTAACACCAACTGACAGTAATATAATTGTTGGTAATGGTTCAACATGGGTTGCAGAAACTGGGGCTACTGCTAGAACTTCTCTTGGTGTATCAATTGGAAGTGACGTACAAGCTTATGATGCACAATTAGCAGATGTTGCAGGTTTAGCTGTAACTGATGGAGGTTTTATTGTTGGAAATGGTTCTAATTTTGTTTTAGAAACTGGTGCTACTGCAAGAGCTTCTTTAGCATTAGACACAGGTAACGATGTACAATTTGATAGTTTTGGAGTTGGAACCGCAGCTTCAGGGACTACAGGAGAAATAAGAGCTACAAATGATGTAACTGCTTTTTATTCTTCAGACGTTGCACTTAAAGAAAATATTACAAATATACCAGACCCGATAGAGTCTTTAAAAAAATTAAACGGCGTTCTATTTGATTGGAAAAAAGAATATATTGATCAAAGAGGTGGTGAAGATGGATATTTTGTTAGAAAAAAAGATGTGGGTGTTATTGCACAAGAGGTAGAAAAAGTTTTACCAGAGGCTGTTGCTGAAAGACCCGATGGTATTAAAGCTGTCAAATACGACAGATTAACTTGTTTACTTATTGAGGCAGTGAAAAAACTTTCAGCGCAAGTAGAAGTTTTAAGTAAGAAGGAGAGTTAACATGCCTATCCCATCAACTAATACAGGATTATCAGATATTCAAACTGAATTCGGCGGATGTAATCCAATTGAACTTACCGAATATTATTCAAACGGACCTTTAGTTCCTTCAGCTGCACCTGCTCCAAATGGACCTATTCCTACAAGTGGTCAAATATCAATTGGACAATTTAGAGGAGCTGAAAATTTAAGTTTTATACAAGCTACAGGTGGAACTGTAACTACATGTGGAGATTACAAAATTCATACATTTACAGGCGGAGGTACTTTTTGTGTTTCTGCTATTGGATCTAATCCATCGTGCAATGCTGTTAGCTGGATGGTAGTCGCTGGTGGCGCGTCCGGTGGAGGCCGTTGGGGCGGAGGCGGAGGAGGCGGAGGATACCGTGAATCTCCAAACAATGCAGGTGGTTCATATTCTGTTTCACCAAAAGCTGGTGGATCTACAATACCAATTTCTTCTACAGGACCATATCCTGTAGGTGTAGGAGGTGGAGGAAGTCCATCTTCATTTGGACCAATTACATCTACTGGAGGAGGATCAGGTGCTGCATGTTCTCATGAATCACCAACAAACCCAGGTTCACCTGGGGGATCTGGAGGAGGAGCTCTTAATTCCTCAAAATCTGCTGCAGGATCAGGCAATACACCTCCAGTTAGTCCACCACAAGGTAACCCAGGTTCTGGTAGACAACCTTATTCTTCTTATGGAGGAGCAGCAGGTGGAGGGGCCGGTGGCTCAGCATCTTGCGGTAATGCTAGTAATGGTGGTCCAGCTACCACTTCATCAGTTTCAGGTTCTCCAACTTGTTACTCTGCAGGTGGAGGGGCTAGTTTTGCTCCAAGTAGAAATAGTGGCCCTTCAAATAGAGGACAAGGTGGCGGAGGCGGTAGAGGCAATCCTGGAAATAATTTTGGGGGAGGCTCTGGTATTGTAGTTTTAAGATATAAATTTCAAGCGAGTTAAAACAATATGGCACATTTTGCAAAAATATCAGAGGAAAACGAAGTACTACAAGTTATGGTAGTAAATGATCCAGATACTACAAATGAAGAAGGTGAAGAAGTTGAATCTATTGGACAAAATTTTTTACAAACACATTTTAGTTGGCCTGCACATTTGTGGATTAAATGTTCATACAATACCTTTGAAGGAAAACATCGTAATCCCGATACTTTAGAACCTTCTGCAGATCAATCAAAAGCCTTTAGGGGTAATTACCCACAAATAGGATATACTTGGGATTCAGAAAATGAAATTTTTTTAGCACCAAAAATATATGATTCATATGTAAAAAATGTAAGTGAAGCAAGATGGCAATCACCAATAGGTGATGCACCGGAATTAACTGCAGAACAACAAAGTCAGAATGATGCTCAAACCCATGCTTGGTATTATCAATGGAGAGAAGTACCTCAAGAGTGGGAATTACTTGACCTTAATACACAATAGATTATAAATTGTTCCAGAAATGGATAAAAAAGTTTTAAGCGAGTTAGCCTTATACTACGGTGATTTAAAAATGCCACAAGGCTTTGAAATAAATTCATATAAATTATGCGAAGACATATTTAAATATGTTTTTTTTAGAGATGAGTTTTCTTATTCTAAAGAATGGGAAAAATTAAATAATTATATTAGAGAGTTCTTTTTTTTAAAACATAAAATTAATTTAATAAATAAAGAATCTAAAGGTGGTATTTATTATCCCAACCAAACTTCAGAACCAATCTGTGATGTTGATCCAGTTGATTTAAGAAACTCACCTGATTTCACAATGCTTTATGGTGTCCACACTAAGGATTGTTATGTTAAATTTTACTATGAAGATAACAGAAGAAAAGGTAGGGATTGGACTATCGAGTTAAAAAAAAATAAATACATTATTTTTCCATCTACCAATAAATATATAGTTATTAATCATCAAAAAAAGTTATTAAATTTTGTACAAACAATTACGTACGAAGGCATATAAAATGGATACTGCCCCTGCTAAATTTTGGTATTTCAAATCAGTATTAACACCGAGGTTTTGTGATGAAGTTATTCGATTAGGTTTATCTCAAAAAGAAGAAATAGCAAGAACAGGTGGTTTTGATGATAAAAAATTAACCAAAGAACAATTAAGGTTTATGAAAAATACTAGAAACTGTAATGTTGTTTGGTTAAATGATAATTGGATTTATAAAGAAGTGCATCCATATGTTAGGGCAGCTAACAAAAATGCTGGTTGGAACTACAGTTGGGATTTTTCTGAATCGTGTCAGTTTACAAAATATAAATTAAATCAGTATTATGATTGGCATTGCGATAGCTGGGATAAACCTTATGAAAAAGAGGGACCTGAAAATGGAAAAGTAAGAAAATTATCTATGACCTGTCAACTAACAGATGGGTCAGAGTATGAAGGGGGAGAGTTAGAATTTGATTTTAGAAACTATGATCCCTCTTTAAGAGATGAATCTAAACATGTAGTTCAGGCAAAAGAAATTTTACCTAAAGGATCTATAATAATTTTTCCATCCAACACATGGCATAGAGTTAAACCGGTAACGTCAGGCACAAGATATAGTCTTGTATTATGGCATTTAGGATACCCATTTAAATAATATGAAAAATAAATATAAAGTAATTGATAATTTTTTAGAACAATCTTATTTCAATGAACTTGTTGATTTGTATGAAGCTAACGATTTTGGTTGGTTTGTTTGTAGAGAAATAACAAATAAAGGTGAAAAACTTGGTAACCTTTATTATCAGACACATACTTTATTTATAGATCATAAAATTCATTCTCCTCATTTTGGTAAATTTGAACCTTTATTAAAAAAATTAGGGGTTAAAGCTTTGTTAAGACTTAGAACAAATTTGTTTCCAGGTAAGGATAAAGTATCTGAACATGGGTGGCACATAGATTATCAATTTAAAAACAAGACAGCAGTATTTTATATAAATACAAATGATGGTTATACTAAATTTAAAGATGGTACAAAGATTGAAAGTGTTGCAAATAGGATGTTAATTTTTGATTCAAGCTACTGGCACAAAAGTACTGATTGTTCTAACCAATGGGCGAGACTAAGCCTTAATATAAATTATTTTTAATATGCAAGCTAGTAATTATTTTTCAACAACACTTTGGTTTGATTATAAACCTGAGTTTCTAACGTCTTTAAATAAAGCTTCTGATAAATATATAAAAGATGCGAAAAAATTTCAAAAAGAATATATAAAAAAACATGGTGATTTTGGTAGAAGTTTTCATTCACCAAATTTAATAGGAGACACTAAGTTTTTAGATTTTAAAAAATATATTGGTGAAAAGTCTTGGCAGTTTCTAGATGCACAAGGTTTTGATATGTCTCACTATCAAACTTTTTTTTCAGAATTGTGGGTACAAGAGTTTGCTAAAAAAGGTGGTGGTCACCATTCAGCGCATGTACATTGGAATCAACATGTTTCTGGATTTTATTTTTTAAAATGTAGTGAAAAGACTTCTCATCCAATTATGCATGAACCTAGAACGGGAGCAAGAGCTACTAAATTAAAAATGAAACCTGAAGAAGGGACGGTGTGGCCTGGCGCAGACATAGTAAACTTTAAACCTAAACCAGGAACTCTAATGATATTTCCAGGTTATATGGAACATGAGTTTTCTGTAGATTTAGGCTTAGAGCCTTTTAGGTTTATACATTGGAATATACAAGCGATACCAAAGGAGATGGCGAAAGGTACTTAATGTACAAAATTATAGATAATTTTTTAACTGATGATGAATATCTTCCTTTAAAAAAAGTTTTAGAATCAGATACCTTTCCTTGGTATTTTCAAAATAATTCTATAGCATATTTAAATAGAAAAAATATATTTCATTTAGCACATAGTTTTTATAAAGAGGATGATGGTGGATATATAACATCAAATAATTTTGATTTAATAAAACCATTAATAACTAAATTAAAAGTTAAAAGCTTGATTAGAGTTATGGCTATTTTAAAAACTCTTGATTCTAAAATAATAAAAGGTGATTACCACAAAGATCAGCCGTATGATTGCAATGTTGCTTTGTATTACATCAATACAACAAACGGTTACACTAAAATTGGTAAAGATAAAGTTGATTGCGTGCAAAACAGAATGGTTTTATTTAATAGTAGTGTTGAACATTATGCTACAAATTGCACAAACCACAAACAAAGAATATCTATAAATATAAATTACTTTTAATGAAAAACAATTTTATAGAAAAATATAAGATACCTCTAGAACATTGTGATGATTTACTTGAATATTATAGAACACATAATGAGCATAAAGGTTTTAGAAAAGATATAAATAATACAATAGATCTTTTGTTTTTTAACGAATCAAGACACCCAATTATAATTCAATTTTTTAAATATTTATCTGAGTGTGTAGTTAGCTATTCAAGAAAATATAACATTACAAATAGTCTTAAAACACAGTTTCAAAATAAGATTCAACATTATTCAACTAATGTTGGGTTTACAAATATTCACTATGAAAGATCCTATACAGATTGCCGTAGACAATTAGTATATATGCTTTATTTAAATACAATAAAGGATCAAGGAGGGACAAGATTTCCTCTACAGAATAAAGTTTTTAAAGCTATTAAAGGAAATCTTTTAATATGGCCTGCAGATTTTACTCACCCACATGCAGGTATAGTTTCACCAACAGAAGAAAAATACATTGTTACAGGATGGCTAAACATAGAACGTAATGGATAATAAAAAAATTGAAATCATAGGTTTGTTTCCAACACCAGTATATAGATCAAATTTAAATAGGGAATTTAACAAAAAAGAAAAACTTTTCTTTGAGGATAGCTTTAAAAATTTACGAGATAATACCGGAAACATTATGAGTTTAGACTCTTATATCTTAGAAAATAAAATATTAAGTAAATTAAAAAATGAATTGCATGTTATTTTAAAAGATTATTTTGATAAGATAGTACAACCAAGCGATAATGTTACCCCCCACATAACTCAATCCTGGTTAAATTTAACAGAAAAAAATCAATACCATCATCAACACACTCATTCAAACTCTATTGTTTCTGGTGTTATATATATCAAAGCATCTAAAGATGAGATAAACTTTCATTCGCAAAGGTACAATAATTTAAGTTTTAACAGAAAAGAATACAACGAATTTAACTCTGAACTTTGGTCATTACCTGTTAATACTGGAGATATTATTTTATTTCCTTCTTCACTATCTCATTCTGTGCCGGTAAAACAAACAGAAGATTTAAGAATTAGTTTATCTTTTAATACTTTCGTAAAGGGTGTTTTGGGAGATATTCACCACAAAACTGAACTCAAGATAAATGAATAATATAAAAATAAAAGATCTTAAATTAAGAATTAATAAATTTGTTGATAAACAAACTTGTGACAATTTTATAAAATTGTATGAAAATAACAGTACTCTCAGTGAGAAAGAAAGTAGTTATAAATACATTTCAAAAAAAAGAGAGGAAGATAATTTTAAATGTATATCTTTGTCTAAAATGTGTAATAAAAGCAAAGAACTAAATGATGCTTTTCTTTTAGCAGCAGATATAATAGGTGAGGTTGTTAGGCAATATGAATCATATATTCAAAAAAATGTTTTATCTACTTATGAAGCAAGGAGCATTTGTTACACAGAAAACATTAGGATATTAAAATATTCTAAAGGTCAGTGTATTAAAGACCACACTGATGTAGGTGGTACCTATAGAGGGTCTTGTACTATTAACTTAAACGAAAATTATGAAGGTGGTGAGTTTAGATTTTTTAACGGGCAAATAAAAGAAACCCTTAAAACAGGAGACTGTTTGTTTTTTCCTGCTGAACCTATTTGGATCCATGGTACAGAACCTATTACAAAAGGAACTAGATATTCAATCAATTGTTTTTTAGGAGAAAAAAATGTATAGACATACTTTTAGTTATTATTTAATAGAAGAGTATATAGAAATTAAAAAGGATGTTTTAAAAAAGATAAAACAGGTTTCTTTGAAAAAGGATAAACACAACCCTGAAATGAATTTAAATTCATATTACGAAGCAATGGATAATACAGATGAAAGTATAGTGTTTAAAGAATTTATTAATAAACAATTAAAAGATATTTTTGAAAAACATAATTTAAAATTAAAAAATTGTTGGGTTCAAAAGTATTTAAAAAATAGTTATCATTCTTTACATGTACATGACAGTGATGAAAAATCATTTGTATGGTTTATAGAAGGTAATGAAAAATCATCACCTACTGTATTCTATGATGTAGGTTTTCCTTATATAAATACAAATCAATCAATATCATTTAAATTTATTCCTGGAACACTTTTAATATTTCCTGGTTTTTTACCACACGAAGTTCGTCCAAATAAAAATAATAATAGATTAATAGTGAGTGGAAATGTCTTTTAAAAAAAATAAATATACAGTAATTAAAAAAGCTATATCAAATGATCTTGCAACTTTTATTGCAAATTACTTTAGTATACAAAAACAAGTATATGATACTTGCCGAAAATTTAAATATTTTTCACCATTTGAAACTATTATCGGAGAGTATGAAGATCCTGTAAATGGTCAAATACCTAATACATATTCTCATTATGCTAATATTGCTATGGAAACTTTATTGTTAAAATGTCAACCACAAATGGAAAAAGCCACGGGTTTAAAATTATACCCAGCTTACACTTATGCAAGAATTTATAAAAAAGGTGATGAACTTAAAAGACACAAGGATAGATTTAGTTGTGAGATATCTACTACTATGAATTTAGGTGGAGATGCGTGGCCTATATATTTAGAACCCTCAGGTAAGAAAGGTATGAAGGGTGTTAAAGTAGATTTAAATCCAGGTGATATGTTAGTTTACTCTGGTTGTGAATTAGAACATTGGAGAAAAAAATTTAATGGAGATGAATGTGTTCAAGTTTTTTTACATTATAATAATTCTAAAACACCGGGAGCTGAACAAAACATGTTTGATAAACGTCCACATTTAGGGTTACCTTCTTGGTTTAAAAAGTAATGTTTTTAACTTCTTTAAGTATTTCTAAAGAATTAATTAATGACATTAAAAAAGAAATATTATTATCTAAACAAAATTGGAAAAAAGATTTAAATAATGTTAAAGCTTTAACGTCTGGGTTTAATCCAGATTATATTTTTTTTGATTTTCTTAAAAACAAAATATCTAAAAAACTTTTACAATCTACAAAAATTAAATTTAAAGCGTCTTGTTGGTGGGCTAATTATTACGAGGTAGGTCAACATGCTAACCTACACCACCATGAACCTGAACAGATTAGTTCTATTATTTTTATACAGACTGACGAATCAAATCCCTTGTATTTTGATTTAAACCCTGGTTTTTTAAATGTAAAAGAAGAAGAAGGATTAATAATTTTATTTGATTCAAAACTATCACATGTAGTAAAACCATGTAAAAAGCCTAGAATATCTCTTGCTATAGATTTTATTGAAGACCTAACGCCTTGAAAAATTTTATAAACTATTTATCGGACTCTGTTTTAGCAACTCCAGAACAACGGAAAAAAGAAATTTGGGACGTAGAGGGTAGATTAAAAAACGGAAACCAGACTTTTAAATTTGATATTCGACCCTTAAAAGAGGTCGATAATAGAGCTGAAAAAACAGGTTACTTTAAATCAAAATCTGATAAGATGGTGTTTGAAACAATCAGTCAATGGATTATATTTGATACTGAAGAGTTAAATGAGTACGTTAAATCTATGGATAAGAGAGATTTTAACCTAGATGAATTGCTAGATAATTTATCTTGGAATTTAATAATTGATAAAGTAGAGTAGAATTATGCTACAAAAATTAGGATTTGCACCAGGATTTAACAAACAAGTCACAGAAACAGGAGCCGAAGGGCAATGGTTTGATGGTGATAATGTACGTTTTAGATATGGCACACCTGAAAAAATAGGTGGGTGGAGCCAGTTAGGCACGGATAAATTAACAGGTGCTGCAAGAGCAATACATCATTGGGAGAATAATGACTCTGTTAAATACTCAGCTATTGGAACTAATAAAATTTTATACGCTTTTTCAGGCGGAACTTACTACGATATACATCCTATACGAGCAACTTTAACAGGTTCGGATTTTACTACTACTGCTTCTTCGGTCACTGTAACTGTAACATGCACCGGGGCTCATGGATTATTGGAAGACGACATTGTTTTATTTGATAGCGTAACTGGTTTATCTGGTTCTACTTTTACAAATGCTACTTTTGAAGATCAAAAATTTATGGTGTCATCAGTTCCAAGTGCAACCACATTTACAATTACTATGGATACCGCAGAGGCAGGAACTCCCCTAACAAACGCTGGGTCAGCCTCTGTTCTTTGTTATTATAACGTCGGTCCATCTCAACAATTAGGTGGTTTCGGATGGGGGACTGCAAATTATGGTGGTCAAGCTAATGGTCCTGCAACCACAACATTAGCTTCAACTATTAATGACACAGTAACTGACATTCCTTTAACTAGTTCTGCTGCCTTTCCCTCTTCTGGAGAAATAAGAATTGGATCAGAAGACATTAGTTACACAGCTAACAACACAGGTACAAATACTTTAAGCGGAGGGGCTAGAGAAGTAAACGGCACAACAAAAGCAGCGCACAGTGGTGGGGCAACTGTTACAAATATTTCTGACTTTGTTGCGTGGGGAGATGCATCTGGTGCAGATTTTACTATCTCTCCAGGTCTATGGGTTTTAGATAACTTTGGTACTAAATTAATTGCACTTATTTACAATGGCCCTTGTTTTGAATGGGACGCAGGTCCATCAAATGCAACAAACAATAGAGCAACTCTTATACCTAATGCACCTACAAGATCTAGACACGTATTAGTATCTACTCCAGACAGACATCTAGTATTTTTTGGAACAGAAACAACTGTTGGTGATGACACTACACAAGATGATATGTTCATCAGATTTTCTGATCAAGAGAATATTGATCAAACAGATTCTTATACCGTAACTGCAAACAATACTGCAGGTACACAAAGACTAGCCGATGGATCAAGAATCATGGGAGCTATAAAAGGTAGAGACGCTATTTATGTTTGGACCGATACAGCATTGTTTTTAATGCAGTTTGTAGGTGCTCCATTTACTTTTTCTTTTCAACAGGTAGGCACTAACTGTGGACTAATTGGTAAAAACGCCTGTATTGAAGTAGACGGTAAGGCTTATTGGATGTCAGAAAACGGGTTCTTTACATACGATGGTCAATTACAATCTTTGCCTTGTTTGGTAGAAGACCATGTCTACACTACAGAAGGTGGACCAGGCCTCAACACTACAGCTAGAGATCTAATTAACTGTGGATTAAACAATTTATTTGGAGAGGTTAATTGGTTTTATTGTAGCTCTGGATCTAACGTAGTCAATAAAGTGGTTACATATAATTATTTAGATTCATCTTCTAAAAGACCTATATGGACCGTTGGCACACTAGCTAGAACTGCTTGGCAAGACTCAGCTGTATTTCCTCTGCCTCATGCAACATATTATACGACTAGTGATAATGACTCGTTTGATGTTACTGGAAATACTGACGGAACTACTATATACTATGAACACGAAACAGGAACTGATCAAGTCGATGCTGGAGGAGTAATAACCGCAGTTATAGGAACTATAACTTCAGGTGCTTTTGACATTACCCAACGTAGAAACAACACTGGTCAAACTGTAGGTATGCCAGATTTAAGAGGAGACGGTGAGTTCATTATGAGAATTAGTAGATTTATACCAGATTTTATTGAACAAACAGGAACAACTGCTGTTAATTTTAAAACAAGAATTTATCCAAACAGCACACCTGTTACAAATAATTTTACATGTACATCTTCGACTACAAAAAAAGATGTAAGAGTAAGAGCAAGAGAAATAGAATTACAAGTAGCAAACACAACTAGTGGAGAAAATTGGAAGCTAGGCACATTTAGATTAGACATACATCCGGGAGGTAGAAGATAATGAAGTACGAAGTACAAGGTGGTGTAAAAAATTATTTAGGAAAACAAAAAGAAGTTATGGCTCCTTTAAAATGGAAGTCTAGCCCAAACCATCCTGAAACAGAATTAGCATATATTACAAAAGCAGAAAAAGATTTACTTGTTAAAAAAGATTTACATGGTTCATTAAAAGGTGGTGCTAACAAAGGACCATCAGGTATCATGAGTTTAAATGGTTACGGTTCTATAGAAAATGGCAGAGATGTTGGTATGTCTGGTGCAGCAACTAGTGCTGCTGAATCAGGTCGAAACACATCTGATACATTAGCTGAAGGAGCATCAGCTCAAGACGTACAAGATTATAGAAGTGCTTTTATTGCATCAGGTGGTGGACAAAGAGTTAACCCAGGTTTTTTTGATAGTAGAAATACTGTCTCTCCTGAAGAATTAAGATTAGCTAGACAGTATAACCCTGAAGCTTTTGGAGCAACAAGAGGTGGAGGCATTATGGGTCTGATTAGAAGCGGTGGATTTATTGGAAATGCTATAAGAGGTTTGGGCCAAGCGTTTGGTTTAGGAAAAAAATATGACGAACCTACATATGATATGCGTGGTTTAGTTAGTGAGAATCCAGAATATTATAATGATCTTGATAATGAATTAATGTTATCAACTACAACTACACCAGAGAGTAATAAAACAAGCAAGGTACCAATAACTAAAAATTTTGTTAGACCATTAGACAATAGAATGACTCCAGGTGTAGTAGAAGGTCCTTACAGAAGTATGTATGATTATTTAGAGTACGACGATGGTTCTAATAGACCACAAAGAGATCCAATAACTTTTCAACCAAGCTATCCAAATATAAATATGGCAGATGGTATTGTAAATACTGATGCCTTTACTTCTAGTGATGGTCTAGGAATATACAGCGGTAGCTAATGGCTAAAATTGTAAATTCATTAACAAAGGCTAGACCGGAATATAGTCAAGAAAATCTACAATCTTTAGTTAGAGATTTAGATTCAGTAATAACAAAATTAAATACTTCTTTTCAAGAGGAAATTAAACAGGAGATAGAAGCTAAAAGTTTCTTTTTAGAATAATGACTGTATCAAACATATATAAATTTTTTGGAGTAGATAATGTTACGTCTACAGATGCACAAACTATGTTTGGAACTACTCTTGTAGCAGGGGTTGCAACACAGAACCCATTGATAAACGAAACATATATTATTAAATCTATTAAAGTTACTTCTGCAGGCACACCAACAGTGACTATAGCAAATAATAATATTACAACTATTAAAACAGCAGCTTTAACAGCTAATGTAACACAAGAATTATTAACACAGCCGTTAATAGTAGAAGGCAATACGGCCTTAAAAATAACTTCTAGCACCGCAGATTCTTTTGATATTGCTATTAGTTATTTAAACATTCAAAAGGAGAGATTAGACTAATGGAAATAAAACAGGCTAAAGTAGAAACTGTTTACAGACACAAGCAAACAGGTGAACTTTTTAAGGAAAGAAAAGACTGGGAAAGCAAGGGTTTTAAAAATGAAGACATGGCACAGGACGTAAAAGTTATCATGCCACCTCTTGATTTGTTGTCAAAAACCAAGTAAACATAGGAATTAAGGTAAATTTATGGCAATATCTAGAATGCAAGAACCCCAACAAATACAATCAGGAATAGGTTCCTTACAAGATCCTAGACAAGGTTATTTTTTAGGTAAACTTGTAAAGAAAGCTGGTCGTGCTGTAAAGAAAATTACTAAAAGTCCTTTAGGTAAGATGGCTATACTTGGCGGTCTTGGTATGTATGCCGGAGGTTTAGGTCCATTCTCAGGTGGTAAATTTGGTGCAGGTTTTTTAAGAGGAACAGGAGGTAATTTACTTTCTGGACTAAAAAGTAAAACAGGTTTTCTAGGTAATGTTGGAAACATGTTTAGACAAGGTGGAAAAAAAGAAAATGATTTTAGCATGGGTAGACTTTTAGCCGGTGGCCTGGGTGCTACAGCTATTGCAGCTCCATTTTTTATGGGTGGTGACGAAGAAGTAGAAGAAGTAGAAACTATGGATCCTGCTTTACAAACACAAAGAGCAAAAGATTATTACAGTCAAACAGGAACTAAGGGTGTTGGTTTAGATTTTATGCCACAGAAAAAATATGTAATGCAAAATTTTTACGCAGCTGACGGTGGTCGTGCTATGTTAAACATGGGCGGCGGTGCAGGAGATGCACAAGCAGAACAAATGTTAATGATGGAATATGTTAAGTACAAAAACAAAGGTGGTAATTTATCTTTTGAACAATTTGTTAAAGCAGTAATGCAGGCATCACAACAACCAGAAGGTGCGGATATGGAACAACCACAACCGGTTATGATGGCAGCTAATGGTGGGTTAATGACTCAAGTACCAGGGTACGGGAAAGAACCTGGCACAAATCAATTTGACTATCCTAGTGGTGGCGAAGAAATTAGAGTTGGTAAACAAGAAGGTGGAATCATGGAAGCAGAAGCTTCTGAAATGATTGACATGGGTGGCATGGAAAAAGATTATAGAAATACAGGTGGTTTTGTAGAGATGGGCGGCAAAGAAAGAGCTGACGATGTACCTGCTAGACTATCTAAAAATGAGTTTGTATTTACAGCAGATGCTGTTAGAAATGCAGGAGGCGGCGATATAGATAAAGGCGCTGAAGTTATGGAAAATTTAATGAATAATTTAGAACAGGGCGGTGAGATTTCTGAAGAGTCACAAGGTTTAGAAGGCGCACAAGCAATGTATGATCAACAACAAATGTTACAATCGAGGATAGTATAATGGCAGTATCAGATTTTTTAGAACCAGCAGTAAAAGATTATGCTGAACAGGCAAAAGCTACCTACTCCGCACCCATAGATACATCGCAATTTACGGGACGTGGTTTTGTAGCCGGTGAAGACCCTTTACAAACACAAGCAATTAATCTTGCGCAACAAGGTGTTGGATCATACCAACCTTTTTTAGCTGCAGCACAAACTGCACAGACAGCAGGGGCCGGGGCTCTGGGACAATCAGCAGCAACAATTGGTGGACTAGGTGCATTAACTGGACCACAAGCTTACCAACCTTTTATGTCTCCATATCAATCACAAGTTATTGACGCAACGTTATCAGAATTTGATAAACAAAGATTAGGTGGAGAACAAGCTATAAAAGATCAAGCTGTTGCTTCTGGTAACTTTGGTGGTGGTAGAGAAGGTGCAATGCTTGGTCAATATCAAGCTGACTCATTAGCAGATAGATCAGCACTACAAGCTTCAATGTTACAACAAGGATTTGGTCAAGCAAATCAATTAGCACAACAAAATTTTATGAACCAGGGATCTATTGCAAACGCACAACAAGGATTGGCTGGTGCGTACGGAAATCAAATGAATCAACAATTTGGTTTATCTGATTTTGGTAGAACTGGAATGGGTCAAGATGTTTCTGCACTAGGTTCTCTTGGTGCAATGAGACAAGGTCTAGGTCAAGCTCAATTATCTGCTGATCAACAAGCAGCACAGACTGCGGCGTACGAACCTTACGGAAGACTTTCACAATACGGTAATACATTAACTGGTTTAATGGGTGGTGTATCAGGACAACAATATCAAGACCCAAGAGCAGCTAATCCATTCCAAACAGCGCTAGGCACGGCTACAGGTCTTGCTGGTTTGTACGGAAAAATATTTAGGTAATTAATTATGAGACCATTAAATAGACCAATGTTTAGATACGGCGGCCCTATTAAAGAGGGTGTTATGTCGGGGATCAGGGAACCAAAAAAGAATGGTGGTCCTACAGGAACAGGTTTAGTTGGTGATCAAAGATATCCTAAAACAAATGGAAGAGAGCATCATGCAGTATTTATACCACCACTTGTGGCAGCAGGTGCAGGGATTGCAAGATTAGCACCTATTGCAATGAGAGGCGCTCGAGCTATTAGAAATTTATTTGCTAAACCAACAGCATTTCAAGGTCCAACTGGAGTAGTTACTCCAGGTAAATTAGTTGCTTCGCAAATGAAAAAACCACCTAGAATAGCTTCATCAGGTTCTTATCAAGGTGTTAAATTTACAAAAACTCCGACAACTGTAACAGGAGGAGCAACAGGAGGAGCACCTGTAACAGAAACAGCTTTAGCTCCTACTGGTTTTGGTAGTTACTTGGAAGGAACTATGACAGGTTCAGCACTTAAAGGTCTATATAAAGGAGCAACATCTGCAAAAGCTGCAGGACTCACACAAAAAGTAGGTAAAGGAATTTGGAAAGTTGCAAAAGATCCTTTAACAATAGTTTCTGCTGCATATTATTTTTATCCAGATGGAACACCTAAACCAGAAGAAGAATTGGAAGGTCCACCACCTCCAGGCGGTCTAGATAAATTATTAACAGATACAGGTCAAAATAAAGTTACAGGTGGAGGTTCAGAAATGTCTCCTAAAGAACTTCGTCAAAGTAAAATTGACAAATACAGAGACATCATGGACATTAAAGGTATGAATAAACAAGCTGCATATGATTCTTTGATTGCAGCCAGCCAAGCTATCAATGAGTCTGGAGATTTTAAAGGTGATATTAAATCAGGTAAATTAATTAATCAAATTATACAATCAACTAGTAAAGCATTTGACAAACCAGCTCAAACTAAAGATGCTATCGACACACTAATACTTAAAGGTGAAATTGAAAAAGATATTAAAGCGTCTGATCCAGCTAATAAAATCTTAAACGAATACAGATTGAAACAAATGCAGAAGATAGATAAAGATTTAGAAACAGGTTTTGCAGAAGCTAAGATAGCAGCATCTAAAAATTTATCTGGTCAGTCAGCAATTGACGCTGCAGCATCTGTTGCATCAAAAAACTTTAAAGGAAACTTACTTACAAAAACACAACTAACAGACGTAATGGAAGCAGCTAAAGGTTCCGGGGAAATATCAGAACAAGATATAATTATCTCTGCAACACAAGAAGTTATTAAAGGTAAAAATTTACCAGATGGTGATTACACTGTAGGTGATGTTTTAGTTACTATCACAGAAGGTCAAGTAACAAATATTAAGAGGTAACACATGGCCTCAAACTTTGATTATTCATCTTACTTTAACACAGCAGAAAAAAATAATAGTGTAGGTACAATAGAGTCTATGTTATCAGGCGTAGCTTCAGGTCTTATTGCTATACCAAAAGGTTTCTTTTCACTGGGTGCGAGTCTTATGGACTTAGGAGTTAACAGTGGCAAAGCTGCTGCTGTAGAAAAATGGTTTGATGATCTTACAGAATTTGATGAAAAAGCAGAAGCATCAGCTGCTGGTAAAATTACAGAAGCATTGGTTAACATTGGTATCCCTGGTGGTATCGCATTTAAAAGTGCATCAGGTTTGGCAAAAGCTTCTATGCTTGCAGCTAAAAATAATAAGTATGTAAAATTAGGAAATAAAAGTCTAGTTGGTGCAGCTGATGAGGCGTTAGAACTTACTGCTAAAGGTAAAGGTAGACAGTTTGTTGCTGGTGCATTAGGTGGTGGTGTAGCGGAAGGTGTGTTCGTAGGTGATGCAGAAGCTATTGGTACGTTTGGTGATCTGCTAGGTGGACCTACAGCAATAGATAGAAGTCAAACTGATCCAGATGCAACAAGAGAAATACTAAACAGAATTAAATTTGGTACAGAGGGTGCATTATTTACAGGTATTCTAAGTGGCACAGGTCAAGTTATTAAAAAAATAACAAACAGGAACAAGGGATTAGACACAGCTAACTCAGAATTAGACAGATGGATTGATACAGTTGCATCTAAATTTAGAGCACGTAGTGGTAAGACACAAGAATTTTTTGACATACAAAGACAATCTATTGGAGCGCAGGCAGCTGACGCAAACGTTGCAAGAAATTTATCAAGAGAGCTTGATGTAGATGTCGACAAACTATTCCCACCCATGCGTACTGTATTTAATAAACAAAATGCAAAAGAAAGAGCAAAATTTTTAGGTGACGTAAACGATGCATTATTATCTGGTGAAGCAAGACTTGGTGATGATGGTGTTGCAGCTTTTGGAGAAATAGATGCAGCAGCTAAACAAAGAGTTATAGATGGTATTAGAAAGTTTGCACCTAATGCACAAGCTGCCGAAGAATTAGAAAAATCTATTCTTGGTGGTCTGTCTGTTATGAGAAGCAAATGGTCTGAGTTGTTTTCTAAACTTGGTGGATCATTAGACGCTGCAGATATACAAACATTTAAACAATTATTTGGTGGTAAGTTTAAAAACTATCTTGGTTCTACATACGACATCTTTCAAGACAAAAGTATTCTACCATGGATGAGATACAAACCTGCAGCACAAGCAATTGAAAATGCAAAAGATTTATTTAAAGCTAGTGCAAGAGAAGCTGGTAAAGATATCTCAGACTTAGAAGCAGAGCAAATAGTAAACAATGTATTAAAAACTTCTGGTTTACCTAAAGGTTTAAGAATGGATAAACCTTCTGATGCATTATTTAATATACCTGACTTTTTTGTAAATAGAACAGCGTTAGATGATGCAGTCAAGAGAGGTGGAGTTGCTAGAATATCTATTAGAGACGTAGCGCAAGAGGCTGATAGAAAAGTATTTGATGATTTGTTTGGTAAACAAAAAAATCCTATGCAGACAATGATAGGTGGCATGGCCAAACTATCTTTAATTACAAGACGTAATTTATTTTACGATGATCTTATAAAAAAGAATGATGAAGTAGCAGAGGTGTGGAGAAATGCAACTGACAAACGATCAGTAGCACAACCTATGTTTGCTAGATCAGAAGCAGAAGCAAGAGCTTTTTTTGGTGATGACTTTCAAAGAATTGCAGTCATCGACCCTGCGCAAACTTTAAACGTAAACATTGCATCAGGTGCAAGTAATCCTTTTGGGGATGTTGCAAAGCCTATGTTTGCTAGAAAAGGTGTAGCAGAAGCTTTAGAGAAAACATCCTTGAATACACAGAGTCCTGGTATACTTGGTAGACTATATGAAAGTTTAGTATTGTATCCTAAAGCTACATCACAAATTGCTAAAACAATTCTATCACCAGTAACACATTTACGTAACTTTGTAAGTGCTGGAGCTTTTGCTGCAGCAAATGGTATATTACCAGCAACAGATTTAAGTGCAATCAAACAAGCGTATCAAGCATTACAAACACCGCTTAAAGGTACAAGACAACAAAACGATTTATATCAAGAGTTGTTAGAACTTGGTGTTGTAAACTCTAACGTAAGACTAGGGGATCTATCTAGACTGCTACAAGACGTAAACTTTGGTGAGACTATGACATCTGACAAAGGTATGAGACTGCTATTAAAGCCGTTATCAAAATTAAAATCTGTATCACAAGATCTGTATACAGCTGAAGATGACTTTTGGAAAATATATTCTTGGGCTGTAGAAAAATCTAGATTAGAAAAAGCATATGAAAAGATTGGTGTAGTCAGAGGACAGTATTTTAAACGTAACGGTGTTGACGTAAGATTAGATGAACAATTTTTAAAAGAAGAGGCAGCTGACATTGTAAGAAACAATATACCTAACTACGATTATGTATCTGACTTTGTACAAGGTTTAAGAAAACTACCTATTGGTAACTTCGTATCATTTCCAGCAGAGATTGCTAGAACAGGTACAAATATTGTAAGACGTGCGTTAAGAGAAATAAACGAGACTGTAACTTTAGCTGATGGCACAGTTGTTAAACCAATGGAAGCCATAGGATATACTAGATTATTTGGTTTTACGACTACAGTTGCGGCTATACCTATGGCTACAACAGCAGCATTCCAGGCCCTATACGACGTCACAGACGAGGAAAGAGAGGCAATCCGAAGGTTTGCAGCCCAATGGTCTAAAAACTCGACTCTACTACCTATAAAGCAAGAAGATGGCAGCTTTAAATACATAGATTTTAGTCATGCTAATGCATACGACACATTAATTAGACCGCTACAATCAGTAGTTAATGCTGTTCAAGATGGTAGAACCGATGAAAACGGTATTATGGATGACTTTGCAAGAGGTCTATTCACAGCTACATCAGAATTTGGTCAACCGTTTATATCAGAATCTATTTGGACTGAAGCTGCATTAGATATTATTGCAAGAGGTGGCAGAACTAGAGATGGAGCTCAAGTATATAGTGAGCAAGATACATTTGGCGATCGTAACAGTAAAATATTTGCACACTTAGTAAAAGCACAAATGCCTTTTTCATTAGATCAATTAAAAAGATTAGATCAATCTATAGAATCTGTTGACGTAATTACTAAAGGTAAGTTTGATAAATACGGGCAAGAGTTTGAGTTCGGTGATGAGTTTGGTGGACTATTCGGTTTCAGAGCAGTCAATGTAAATCCTGATCGAGCTATGAATTTTAAAGTCGCTGACTATCAAAAAGGTGTAAGGGATTCAAGATCATTGTTTACTAGAGTTGCTCTAAGAGGTGGACCTATTGAACCAACAGAAATTGTAGACGCATATATAAATGCTAACCGTGCATTGTTTGATGTAAAGAAAACTTTAAAAGGTGACATGGATGCTGCAAGATTATTAAATATTTCTGAAGAAGGTTTTTATGGATCATTAGATAGAATTTCTAATGTTGAAGTTAGTGCTATTGATGAAAATGTATTTAGACCTTACAGAATTTCAAAAGAAGTAAGAGATGCTTTCGAACAAAATGCTGCAAAAATAGGAATAGCAAATCCTTTTGATACTGCAGCTGATGTAATATCAGAATTAGAAGGAAGAATGGCTGATTTAAGTTTAACTTTATCAGAGTTCCCTGTGTTTGCAAATCCATTACAACCTATCATGCAAGACACACCACTAGGTCCTACAACACTTAACTTACCTAACATTAATGCAGAAGCTGTGTCAGCACAGGTACAAGGAAGTAATTATAACAGCTTGACAACCCAACAGAAATTAGATTTACTATTTGGTAGAGGATAATATGGCAAAAAAATCAGCATTACAAAAAATAGAATCTCATGAAAAGCTTTGCAGAATAATGCAAAAGCAAACGTTTGAACAAATAAAAGAAATGCAAGAACGTATTAAAAGATTAGAGTATTGGATAGTTGGCGGCATGGGAGCCGTCTTAATAGTATTACTTACAGACCTTGCATAATAAAATTATGGAACTTTCACGAAACTTTACGCTTCAAGAATTAATTAAATCAGACACTGCTGTCAGATTGGATATTAATAACAATCCTAACTCAGGTCAGATAGAAAAACTAAAAGCACTTTGTGAAAATATTTTACAGCCAGTACGTGACCACTTCGGCAGAGTAAAAGTAACTAGCGGGTTCCGTAGCGAACAGCTGTGCCTAAAGATCGGTAGCTCAGTCAACAGCCAACATGCAAAAGCTGAGGCGGCAGACTTCGAATGTATGGGAACTGACAATGCTGAATTGGCTGATTGGATTTATGCAAACCTAGAATTTGATCAATTGATACTCGAGTTCTACACGCCAGGCGAACCGAATTCGGGATGGATACACTGTAGTTACACTACAGACAAACCTAGAAAACAATTTTTATGGGCTTACAAATCAGAAGGTAAAACTAAATATAAACCTGTAATTGGAAAGGCTAGAGACTTAACATAATTGTGAAATTTAAAATAATAGATAATTTTTTACAAAAAAAAGTTTATCAAGAAATCTCAAACTATTTAACTTCAAATAAAGTTCCTTGGTATTTTATAGATAAGGATGTAATAGGGGACGAATACGGATCTACTAAAAATAAAAATGGTTATTATAGTTGCTGCTTTTATAATAAATTTGAACCTGATCACGAATCATTTTATAAATATATACCACCTATATTAGATAAATTAAAAGTTAGAGCCCTTATTCAAATAAGAGCAAATTTAATATTTAGAGATATTGATACTAAAGAATCTGCTTTTCATGCGGATTTTCCTTATAGTAATTCTACTACGGGTATTTTATTTTTTTCTACTTGTAATGCACAAACAATTTTAAAAATAGAAGATCAAGAAATAGCAGTAGACAGTGTTGAAAATAGAATGTTATTATTTCCTACAAATGTATTGCATAAGGCTATTTATCAAGACAATTTGCATAAAAGATATTTAATTAATTTTAATTTTTTTGGAGAACCGTGGCAATAACTAGATCCAATCTTTTAATTCTTCACCCATAATCTGACTAGCAATATTAACTTTCTTTTTAAGAGCTTTTACAATCCTAGCATCGACAGTATCTTCACAATATATATCTATGTAAGTCATAGGATACTTTTGACCAATACGATCAATACGTGCTTCTGATTGTTGTCTTTTCTCAAGGTCGTAACCGTTAGAATAATATATCATGGTACTAGCTGCAGTTAATGTAATACCATAACCACCTGTCTGTGTAGTACCTACAAAAAATCTAACCGGTGAGTTTGGATCTTGGAACTTTCTTATATTTTCTTGACGGTCACTCATAGGAGTAGGACCATAGTAATCTACAAAACTATTTTCGCCATATTTTTTAGTTATCTCCTGGATTATCCTATTAACATCTCGTTGCCAATGGGCCCATATAACTATCTTACCTTCTACTTCTTCTAATAGATTCATAAGCTCTGTTAGTCTATTAGAATCTAAATCTTTTATAGTGCCATCATCTGCAGTAAAATGACCACAAGTTATTTGTTGTAGTCGCATAAGTTGAGTCATGACAGTGGCAGTAGTCATCATCTTGCCGTCCATTTGTGCAAGCGCTAAATTTTTCATCTGTAAATATAATTTTTTCTGTTCTGGTGTTAGTGTAACCAAACGTTTAATAAATGTTTTTTCTGGTAGATCTAAACAATCGTCTTTTAACACACGATAAGAAAAAGGTTTTAATTTTTCTGATAACTCAGGTAAGTGTTGATAACCAGTTACAATTTGTACGGACCTTCCACCAAAGTTTGCTGTTTTCATAACGGCGTATCTAGTTCTAAATGTGTAATAAGATGTGTGACCTAGTAATTCTTTTTTAAGAAACTCACATTGTTTGTATAGGTCTAATGGTGACTTAGTTACAGGAGAACCTGTAAGAATTCTTTTGTATCCAGCATACTCACCTAGTGTACATATATGTTTTGTACGTTTTGCATCTGGGTTTTTTATTGTAGTAGATTCGTCAATAGCCATCATAGTTCTATGGCATCTTAAAAATTTTGCTGCAAACTCCACACCTTTTTTAGTAGAAAAAGCTTCTACATTCATAATTAAAACATGTAAGTCTTCTCCCGGTACAAAAAGTTTATCTAATTCTTTTTGTTGTTTTTGATTTATCATTGCTTGCCACAAAACAGATGTGTGTTCTATGTGATCTGGTAAGTGTGTTGGTATTTCCCCATCGTACCAGTTTTTGTAAACACCCTTAGGTGCAATAATTAAAACACCATTTATTTTTCCAGCATCATATAACATTGCAATGTTATCAATCAGTACTTTTGATTTACCAGTACCCATCTCCATGAAATAGGCAAAGTACGGCTTTTCCCAAGATAGCTCTAATGCTTTTAATTGATGAGCATACGGCTTAGTTTTAAATTTATATTTCATAATTATTTTCTTCTTTCTAGTTGACATACTATATAGAACATCCTATATGTGTTGTCAATGACAGAAAGAAAAAAAATAGTATATGTAATTCAAGAGTTACCAGGCACAAGACTAGGTGCTCCTAAAATAAATATTATGAGTGCAAAAGAATATGGTGAGTTTAATTTTTTACTACCAGAATTTTCACAAATTATTTTTTCTCCCGGACCATTAGTTTTTAAATTAAAAAAACTTTTAAAAGATTATACTCCAGAAGATTATTTATTACTAACAGGTGATCCTGCTATAATTGGAATTGCATGTTCTATTGTTTCTGATATTACAAACGGCAAATTTAATTTGTTAAAATGGGATAGACAAGAAAGAATGTATTACCCTATTAAAATAAACTTATACGAGAAAGGAGAAATCAATGTCGATTGACTTTGAACAAGAAAAAAGAGAAGAGTTGGATGGTGCTAATGATGCCAAAAAACTTTCTGAGCAAGTAGTAAAACTACAAGAACTAGAAGCAGAGCTTTTAGTTAAAGAACAAGAATATAAAGAGATGAAAAGAAAAGTAGAATTAGTATCAGCAGAGGTAATACCTACTATGATGCAAGAAATGAATATCTCTACATTAAAATTATCGGACGGGACTTCAGTAGAAGTTAAACCTGTCTATGGTGCTTCTATACCTGCAGATAAAAAGGAAGAAGCATATAACTGGCTTCGTGAGAACGGACTAGGTGACCTTATCAAGAACGAGGTAACCGTTGCTTTTGGACGTTCCGAAGATAACAAGGCACAGCAATACGCTGTCCTTGCGCAAGGTCAAGGGTATGAACCTATCCAGAAATTAAAGGTTGAACCAATGACACTTAAAGCACTAGTCAGAGAGCGTGTTGAGGCTGGACTTGATATGCCTTCTGACTTATTTAATTTGTTCACAAGCAACAGAACAAAAATAACAAGGAGTAAATAAACATGAACCAAGTAACAGAGAAAAAGTCTGCACCACTTCCTTCAAATATGTTTGAAGAAGATGCAGCAAAAGGTTTAGGTGCAATAGGTCAAGAAGATCTAGCCTTACCTTTTCTTAAAATCCTAGGACAACTTTCACCAGAAGTTAACAAACGTGATGGTAAGTATGTTGAGGGTGCAGAACCAGGAATGATTTTCAATTCTGTTTCTGGAGAGTTGTATGATGGGGTGAAGGGCTTAGACGTCATTCCTGCATTTTATAAACTTGAATACATCGAATGGAAAGATAGAGGAGAAGGACCAGGTGCACCAGTTGCAATTTATGATTCTTCATCTGATATCATGTCCAAAACAAAACCAGATGCAAACTATAAAGATAGACTACCAAACGGTAACTATATTGAAAAGACTGCATCGCATTTTGTTATAATAACCGGTGACAGTCCATCGACTGCATTAATTTCTATGAAGTCTACTCAATTAAAGATTAGTAGAAAATGGAATTCAATGATGTCGGGCATAAAACTAAAAGGTAAGAACGGTTTATATACGCCGGCATCTTTTAGCCACATTTACAAACTAAAGACCACTCAAATGTCTAACGACAAAGGTACATGGTTTGGTTGGGAAGTAAGTAAAGTTGGTCCTATTACTGACGCAAGTCTTTATCAGCAAGCTAAATCGTTTTCAGAAAGTATCTCTAAAGGTGCAGTGAAAGCGAAGCATGGTGAAGAGAAACCAGCAGAAAGTAGCAGCATTATATAATCCCTTCGGGGTATGTGCACAGCGTGGGCCATAAGGGAGACTAAGTGGCCCACGTAGACAGGATAATTATGCAAGAATATATAAAAATATTTAATGGCTATAAACATGCGTATGGTATCGCAGACTGGACCAACGCTGTCATTGATCCAGAGAATGGCAAAAAGAAACCTGTATACAGATGGAACTACGAAGAATTCACTGACGCTATTTATCAAGAACATTTACAAGGAAATATATCTGTTGGAATACAACCAACTAATGAGAAGGGAAATGCACAATTTGGAGTCATAGATGTAGACCCAAAACAATACAAAGATTTTGACAAAAAATTTTATCTAGAAACTATTCAAGAATACAAACTACCACTTGTACCTGTAGAATCTAAAAGTGGTGGATTACATTTATATTTATTTTTAAACGAGTTTGTACAATCAACAGTTATTGTATCATTCTTAAGCAACTTACTACCTCTATTTCATCTTAAACCAGACTGTGAGATATTTCCTAAACAAACACAACTAACAAAGGATCCGGAAACAGGGATCATGAAACCAGGACAATTTATAAACCTACCATATTATGGTGGTGAAAGACGTGCTGTTAATATTGATGGCACATTCTTTACACTAGAACAATTTATAAAAGTTGTAGAAGCAAACATAACTACAAAAGACGAATTGAAAACTATTACAGAAGACATGGAGAAACAATCTATGGAGGGTGTAGACGAAGACTTTGTTGAAGGACCGCCTTGTCTTGCGTTAATATCTAAAATATCTAATCAACCTAATTTTGACGGTAAAGATAGATTTATGTACAACTACCATGTATTTGTAAAGATGAAGTATCCAGATAATTGGGAACAGAAAGTTAAGAACGCACCTGTAAAATATTTTGCAAGAGAACACGCTAATGCGTGGGATGACAATAAATTAAAACAAAAGACAAGATCATGGAACAGATCAGAAAAAGGTTACACTTGTAATCAAAGCCCTATTAGCGATTTCTGTAAAAAAGGTATCTGTGTTAAAAAGAAGTTTGGTATACTAGCAGGATCAAAAGGACAGTATCCTGTGTTAACAAACTTAAGAAAGATAGACATAGAACCAGACCCAGAATATGAATTTGATGTAACCAAACCAGATGGTATTGGTAAAGCAACAGTGCATTGTAAAACAATAGAACATGTAACTGATCAACGTAAACGTAGAAACTCAATAGCAAAAGCTGCAGGGTTTCCACCACCAATTATAAAAGCACCAGAAGATCAAACAGTATTAGAAGCTTTGTTTCAAACACAAAAAATAATTAATCCACCGGTAGGTACATCACCAAGAGAAAAACTACATGATGTGTTGCATGCAAAAATAAATGGACCTAAAGCTATGAACGATGCTGCGTTTAAATCAGGCACAGTATTAATAGAAGATGGTTATGCATACTTTAAATTTGACAAATTTTACAGCAAATTACAGTCTAAGAATTGGAAACACGGTGAAGACAAGACAGGTGTTATGATGAAAACTAATTACAAACATTGTGACATACAGTTTCTAGAACAAAAAAGATATCCAAGCACTGTTAAAAACAAATACAATACACCAACAAAAAACGTGGTGTGTATAAGTATCGAACATTTTAAAGACGTAACAATTAATCATAACAAATTAAAACACAACACGGAGATAATGTAGTGGCTGTTAGAAAAATATTAGGTCCACCAGGTACAGGTAAAACGACTAAACTTATTAAGTATGTAAAAACATTTGTTAAACTTGGTACACCTATCGATAAGATTGGTTACTTTGCATTTACAAAGAAAGCTGCAGAAGAAGCTGTAGACAGAATGTTAGATGCATACCCTAGACTACAGAAAAAAAATTTAAAACATTTTAGAACATTACATTCACTGGCTTTTACACAGTTGGGTATGAAGAAAAGTAATGTTATGCAAGACGAGCACTACCAGGACATAGGTCGTAAACTTGGTATAGAAGTCACAGTTTATTCTAATGGAGAAGAGAAGACTGGGTTTGTAGACTCTGACAGTGAATACTTTAACATTATAAATGCAGCGAGGATTAAGAACGTAACTATCGAAGAAGAATATAATACAGACATGTATTCAGAAGACATAGATAAACATATGTTACAGATTTTAAAAGATGAAGTTGACAACTACAAACAATCTTATGGCCTAGTAGATTTTACAGACATGATAGAAAAATTTAATGTGTCAGAATTGTGTCCAAAATATGACGTAGTATTTGTAGATGAAGCACAAGATTTATCACCAATACAGTGGAAAATGTACGATATACTTAAGAAAAACTCTAAACATGTTATCTTAGCAGGCGACGATGATCAAGCTATTTATGGTTGGGCTGGTGCAGATGTGCAACGTTTTCAAGACGAACCGGCAAAGAACATTATTTTGCCACAATCTTACAGGGTGCCTTACGAGGTGCAACAGATAGCAGATCAAATATTAAATCGTATACCTGACAACAGAAGAATTAGAAAATTATGGGCTTCACGTCCTGAAGGAGGCTCTGTAAACCATGTAACATCGATAGAGGATGTTCCATTGCATCAAGGTGATTGGTTAATACTATCTAGAACAAATGATAAGTTAGTTAAATTAAAAGCTGTGTTAGAAGAAATGGCTATTTACTTTGAATTAAAAGGTAGAAAAAGTTATAAGACAAGATTGTATACAGCAGTAAAACATTACACAAGATGGCAACAAGGAGATGAATTATCTCTATCTGAATTAAAAGATGTTCTAGAACAGACAGGACAAAATCCAGATCCATTTCCTACAGAAGAAAGAATGTATGATTTAGCAGAATACGATCATGTAAAAGAGCACGACTGGTACGAAGTATTTACACAAGACCCAGAAGAATGTTTATACATTAGAGAAATGTTACGTGGTGGAGAAGAGTTATCAAAACCAGCAAGAGTAAAATTATCAACTATACATGCAGCAAAAGGTGGAGAAGCAACAAATGTTTTAATGATCTTAGACAACACAAAAAAAATAAGAGAAGCTGTAGATAAAAGTGAAGACAAGCACGATGAAGAACATAGGGTTTGGTACGTAGGAGTGACACGTACAAAACAAAATTTATATATAATGATACCACAAAGGGAGGATAGAAGTTATGACATCTGAAAAAGAAAACCCATACTTAAAACAAGTTTCGGGAACACATTACATGTATATGAAAATACAGCCTGCAGAGTTTATCAACAAGAATAAATTGCTTTTTGCAGAAGGAAACGCTATAAAGTATATATGCAGACACTCGCAGAAAGGCGGAGTAAAAGACATAGATAAAGCAATACATTATTTAGAAATGATTAAACAAAGAGACTATGGAACCGAATAAACATATACCACATTACATGGGTCTGTTTACATGTCTGTTAATTTTATGTTATTTAATATGAAGAGAAGTGTAATTAGAAAAGTTATTAAAGTAAATAAACACAAATTTAATTTAGAAATATATCCAAGACTAATTGATTGGGAGATCTTTCCACATGACTACGATGCTGCTTTGTATGCATTCAGTAACAAAGAGAAATTAAACAAAAAAATTAAAAATAACCACGTATATCAAAAGGAAATAAAATGAAGATACCTACGTTTAGTGCACAAACAGAATGGGTTATACCCACAGAATTTCCTGACTTACGACAGGTAGACGAAATAGCAATTGACTTAGAGACAAAGGACCCAGACTTAATTAAAAAAGGGTCTGGATCTATCATAGGTAATGGAGAAGTTATAGGAATAGCTGTAGCTACTGCACATTATAAAGGATACTTTCCTATTGCACATGAGGGTGGTGGTAACATGGATCGTAAAAAAGTTTTAGAATGGTTTAAAGATATTTTAAATACCACTTCTACAAAAATATTTCACAATGCAATGTATGATGTGTGTTGGATTAGAGCTATGGGTTTTACAATCAATGGCAGAATTGTAGATACAATGATAGCTGCAGCTGTGACTGATGAAAATAGATTTAGATATGATCTTAATAGTTTGTCATGGAAGTATTTAGGTTTTGGTAAAAACGAAGCAGCACTTGCAGAAGCAGCAGCGGAATGGGGTATAGATCCAAAGTCAGAAATGTACAAACTACCGTCGTTAAATGTAGGTACATATGCAGAAAGAGACGCAGAAGCTACGTTTGGTTTATGGCAAGAAATGAAAAAAGAAATTATTGCACAAGACCTGCAATCAATTATGGAACTTGAGACAGATCTGTTTCCTTGTCTAGTTGACATGAGATTTAAAGGTGTAAGAGTTGACGTAGAAGCAGCACACAATCTTAAAAAGACATTGATAGGTGAAGAGAATGCTTTACTAAATGCCATTGAAAAAGAAACTAATGTACGACCACAGATTTGGGCCGCAAGCAGTATAGCAGAAGTATTTGAAAATCTAAAGATAGAGTTTGAGCGAACTGAAAAAACACAAGCACCTAGTTTTACTAAAAACTTTTTACAAGAACACAAACATCCTGTTGTTAACATGATTGCAAAAGCAAGAGAAATTAACAAAGCACACACAACTTTCATAGATTCTATTTTACGTTATGAACACAAAGGTAGAATACATGCAGAAATAAATCAGTTGCGTAATGCAGGTGGTGGTACAGTTACAGGAAGATTCTCTTATCAGAATCCTAACCTACAACAGATTCCAGCACGTAACAAAGATCTGGGTCCTAAGATAAGATCGTTGTTTATACCAGAAGAGGGTTGTAAGTGGGGAGTCTTTGACTACTCACAACAAGAACCACGTCTTGTTGTACACTACGCAGCATTATATAAACTACCATCAGTATATGATGTAGTCGACTCTTATCAAAATGATCCTAGTGCAGACTTTCACCAGACTGTAGCAGACATGGCAGAGATACCGAGAACACAAGCTAAGACAATTAACTTAGGATTGTTTTATGGTATGGGTAAAGCTAAACTTCAGGCAGAGTTGGGTGTTAGTAAAGACAAAGCTGCAGAATTATTTAATACGTATCACGCAAAGGTGCCGTTTGTAAAACAACTAATGGACAAAGCATCTAACAGAGCGCAAGACAGAGGACAGATAAGAACTTTACTTGGTAGGTTATGTAGGTTTCACCTGTGGGAACCAAACAGTTTTGGTATGCATAAAGCTATGACACATGAAGACGCGTTAGCGGAACACGGACCAGGAATAAAAAGAGCATATACTTATAAAGCATTGAACAAATTAATTCAAGGTAGTGCAGCGGACATGACAAAAAAATCTATGTTAGAGTTATATAAAGAAGGAATTGTACCACATATTCAAATACATGATGAGTTAGATTTATCGATTGAGAGTGACGCACAGGCAAAAAAGGTTATTGAAATAATGGAGCATGCTGTTAGTTTAGAAGTACCAAACAAAGTAGACTACGAACATGGTAAAAATTGGGGGGAGATAAATAGTTAATGGCTTATTTAAATGCAAACATACCTGTCATAGAGTGTTATGTAAGAGGTAATTATTTAAGAGATCAAAAAGATTCACACGATAAATATTTTGAAGTAGGTGTATTTGGTTTTAGTTCTATACCAAACAGAGTACCATTGTTTCATTTTCTAATGGAGGATGGGGGTCTATGGTGGCGAGCACCTATCTCAGCTTTCTGTACTAAACCAGGTGTAAAAGAACTACCATTAGATGAATTAGTAATGTGGGATAGCTTTAGCTACAACGTTAGCGTCACAACTTTTTATGAGTTGGCTGGTGCAACAATGCAATACACATCAAGACGTAAAGTAAAACGTAAGGGTAAGTATCTATTCACTATTGACTGGTGTGCAGGTGACTTTAATGAATTAAATTTTGGTTACGCAGAGAAACCTGACCAACATAAGTGTGGCCATGTACTAGAATTAGAGGATGGTAACTTTGCAATACAGCCCAATAATAGGCTAAAAATGTTTGATGCATCGATGGGTGTGGACCCAAACAAAAACTTGATTAACAGACTTGTTACAAGTAAGATATACTCCGTAGAAAACTCGGCTAAGTGGATAACTGACGAACATGAAGAAGGCAGTTATGACTATCAGTTGAGAAACTTGGAGGAAGGCGATGATAAATAAATACAAAGATAAGTTTATGGTCTGGCAATTACACTACAGAACAGAGATAATCTGTGCTGCAGTTGGTTTTGTGTTGGGCGCTATCATATTTTAGTTATGACAATAGAGGTGGCCAGGAATGAATTATTATTTCACGGGAGTGCTAATTATATTATTAGTTCTAATGGCCTTCTATATGGAACCGGGGTACGTACCTAGATGATTGATAAATTTATATATAGTTTTTTCGGAGCATTAGATAAAGTATCTGGATTTATCGATAAATTATTTACACCTAAAAGACAAAAGAAAAGAAAATGAGCAACAAACCACTCAACATCGGAGAAGAGGCACGCGTGCAGATGCCGATGAAGACGGTTGCTAGTTTGATCGTGCTCGTCGCAGCCGGCGTCTTTGCTTATACGGAGCTGACGGCGAGGTTAGTATCGTTAGAGACATCACGTGAATTGTTTGAGAATGATTTACTTAAAAAAAGTGAACAGGTCCCGACCGATCAGGAACAACATTTTTTGATCGAAGATTTGTACAAGTCCGTCGAGAAGATGGAAGAGACTCAAGAGATGAATATGACTAACAAAGTTAATATAGAATTTTTAAGAGAACAATTAGATAAAGCACTAACGGATATTGAAGTGTTAAAGGATAAGGTAAGACAAAATGGCAACGGGACGCATTAATCGAAAAGTTTTAGACCATATCGAGCAGATAAATAAGGAGAATAAAGCTGCAAAATTAGCAAAAGAATTAAAAAAAGAAGTAGAAATTGGCAAGCATGGTACACAAAAATATGTTATCAAGCAAGGTGAAAACAAAGGTAAAATATTATGACAGAATTAGCCATAGCTCTACTTATGATTGTACACGGAGAGATCAAGGAGGCACGTCTGCAAACATCAATGTCTGATTGTTTGAAAGGGGCACGTACGGCTAGACGTGAAGCTAAATCGCACATAAAGTATCAATGCATAAAGTCGATGGTTGAGCTCGAAAAAAATATAGATGGATCTTTTTCAATTAAGAAGTTAATATTAGAATAGTGAATTCAGTAAAAATAGTCGAGAACGTTTTGACAAAAAACATTGTCGATCATATTAAACTTTTAGTAAAAAATTTAGATTTTATTATTGCAAGTGATGTTCATTTGCTTGGAATTAATCGCAGTGGTTTGGGTGTTTTTGAAGGTGACCATATTCTTCAAGGCATGAGTAGAAATACTTTAGATAATCGAAATATTAATGATAATAATCGTGTGTTATATACTAGACTAAACGATATGGGTATAATAATAACTGAGTTAGTTTGTAAAAGACTCGATATAAAGTATAAAAGAATAGATCGTCTTATGTGGAATTTCTATAAACCTGGAGAAAAAGGAATAGAGCATATAGATGTTATGAAAGAAGGTGGTGAATTTATTTCTATACTATACTCTTTAAATACTTCAGACGGGTATATTAAAGTAAAAAACAAAAAAATATATGATGTTGAAGATGAAGCTAAAGTTTTCAATAGTAGGGTACCTCATCAAGGAATGGGTCCTACCAAAACCAATCATAGATTAAATTTAAATATAGTTGTAGAAACTTAAAAATATGGTTATACTTTAACAATAATGAAAGTTTCAGCAGAAATTGTAAATGGTGAATGCCCAACATGCAGTGAAATAACTATGTTAGTGGGCCTTACAAACGAATTATATAGATGTTTAAACTGTGGCGCAGACCTACGACAACACGTCAATGGAAAGATAACTTACTTACCTGTGCTAACATCGCGTGACGATGGCGGTAAACATTTTGTAAAGGAATGGTTAGAATAATTGGCTAAACAAAAATTTACACACTACATACCCAGAGATAAGCCTAAAAAAAGAGGGCCTCGACAGCACAAGAAAAACCTCAATAAACACGAGAAACGTCAAAAAAATTTGAATAGATACAAGGGACAGGGTTGACAAATCTAACATAATATCCTATAAGAAAGTATAGAAAGGATGGTTATGAAAAAAATAACAATAGTAAGTAATAACATTACACAGAAACAATGGTCTAATTTTGTATTAGAATTGAATCTGATGAAGAAAGCATGGAAACCTTACGCTAACATCGAGTTCCAGGGAACAGGGATCAAGAAGATAATTGCATTCGGTACAAAAGTTGGAGGAGAAGATGCAAAAGAAGATAGATGATGCCTGGAGGATGTGGGACAAAACAAAAGACCCAAAGTACAAAGAACTTTGGTACAAATTAGTTAAGGAGTGGGCTGATGAGCATGATAATACTACAAGACGGAACATATTATCTAGTCGAAGTGACAAGACACCTGTTCACAGGTTTATCTTTACCAGAGACAATTGATCTTTTTAGTCTTTGCGATGTGTTGAGAGAAGAATATACAACTTATCTTGAACACATAAACAAATATGTCATGAAAGATGGTGGTGCATTTTTTTATGGCTGTATACAAAATTAGTGGCCCATTGGTCTTTGTAGTCCTTCGGGAATATGCGCTGTAAGATGCGTTAGATATAATGCCGGGTGAGACCTACCGGCAGCCACACTGAATTGAAAGCTCAAGGGCGTCCAAATCTTGCCAATGGCATTTCCCTGTACGTTACCGATGACCTGCAAGGGTAGGGACCTGGAGTTTGGCCGGCTGTGAGTACGT
>Ga0208791_1000138_pt1 | contig 37370 bp, 62 predicted proteins | sample 11_taG_FD_184084 | JGI IMG/M metagenome (GOLD analysis project Ga0208791, IMG submission 184084) | Marine viral communities from the Subarctic Pacific Ocean - 11_ETSP_OMZ_AT15265 metaG (SPAdes) (version 2) | ecosystem: Environmental > Aquatic > Marine > Oceanic | place: Pacific Ocean | collected...
ACCTAAGAAGCGTGGACCAGGCGCACATAAAAAATCAAAAAATAAGCAAGAAAAACGTCAAAAAAAGATGACGCGTTACAAGGGTCAAGGTAGATGAAAGATCAAATATCTTTATCAGACAACAGCAAAATTTCTCTCCCAGTTAGGAACCTTTTAGCTTTGCTCGCAGCAACAGCTTTTGGCATATTCGCATATACCGAGATTACTTCCAGGCTAACTAGCTTAGAGAACTCCAGGCATATTATGGAGGCAGATCTTATTACCAAATCAGATCAAAAGATTGTGGACCAGGAGCAATTTCTTTTACTTGAGATGTTAAGTACATCCCAGGAGAATACAGATGCTGAGATGCACGCGATGAGAAACAATACAGTAGAGCTTAATAGAGCTATGAAAGATATTGAAGAGATGAAACAAACAATAGAAATTTTAAAAGATAAAATAAGAGCTAACGGGAGCCATTAATGGAACAAGTGGTTATTGCTTTACTTCTCCTGGTCAACAATGAGATCAAGGAAGCTCGTATTCAAACGGATCTAAGCAGCTGCTTAAAAGGTAAACGCCTGGCGATGAGACAGCTAGATAATAATTCAAGGGTTATTTTTTCTTGCGTGAAGACAAAGGCTGAGCTTGAAAAAAATATAGACGGCTCATACTCGATTAAAAAATTAATAATGGAATAATGATAGACAAGTTTTTTTTAAAATTATTTATAACAGCTGATGCAGTTGTAAGTTGGATAGTGTTTATTTTATTTGGTTCAAATAATTGTAAGTGCAACATCAATAGTAAGTCTGGTAACAGATGTAAAAGATGTGGCTGCTTAAGAAAAAAATAGTCAAAAACGAGAGTGTATTCAGAGTGTGAACGATAACTCACGCTGATATATCTCTTATAAAATAAGGCTTATTTCATTGGGATAATCAGAAACTTTTATTATACAATTTGTGAAAGAAGTATTATATATCAAAGCGATTGGTGGATTTAATCTATAGGTTCGAATCCTGCCACTCCGACCACTTATAGCTTGGTAATAAACGATTATTTTTCATCAGAGTGTGTTTCAGAGTGTGAATGAATTTAAGCGGGGAGGTTATCCCCGCCTTTTTTTTTAAGCAAACTTTTTGTTATCTTCTTCTATATAACTATCTGCTACTGGTTCTTTGTAGGTATTTTCATAAGACATTTCTTTTTCAAGACTTGGTAAAATGCCTCTGTACCTTAGCTGCAGCTGTCTTTCTTTTTCAATATTAGCATCTACAACTTTGAAATGATGTAAGACTATTTTGTGATATTCTTTTTTAATATCTGCCAAAAGTTCTTCTGGTTCCTTCTCAAGCACATCATTTATATTCCACTTTTTTTGTTGGCATAGGTATAAAAACTTATCTGCGCTCATGCCGTTTTCAGTTTTTTCTACCTTCTGTACTTGTTGAAAAGTGGTTCCTATTACTTTCGCAATTTTAATTTGCGGTATTTTAATACGACCCACATATCTCATAGCAAACATAAACTTTGCCATTTTAGCCTGGATCTTAAGTAGCTCCTGCCAGGTTTTGTTTTCACATTTTATAGGTAATGCAGCCATTATTCCTCCGTTAGTAAGTTATTGATTGCGGCAAATCTTTCTTGTTTATTGGTATCCAGATCTCTGTAATACCATCGGTCTGGAGTTTTAAAGTTAGTCCAGCCGTATCTACCTAAGATTTGTTTATCAGTAAAAACTTTCTGATCTCTTAAGTAAGAATAACTAAATTTTCTAAATGGAGCGAAACCACCATGCCATTTGATACCAAGTTTTTTAGCAGACAACTTAATTTTTTTAGTTGCTGTTTTCTTAGTAAGGTTAAACACCTTTTTATATTTACCAGCTTTTGTTGGTAATACTTGGTGCTGCATCCATGATTGAAGTAATTGAGATAGGTTAGGGGAGATCTCAACTCTACGTCTTGAGCTGCCAGTTTTTAAAAAGTCTGGTCTAAACTGGTTCCATTTACCTACGCTGTGTCTAAAGTGAATAGCATCTTTATCAACATCTTCATAAGTTAGAGCTAATACTTCGTTTAATCTACCGCCTGTTTCAGCTGCTAATTGATATAAACATCTTAGCTTTATATCTTTTTCTGCATTAATAATTTTAAGTAGATCCTGGGTATTTGGCATCCAAACATCTACTGGTTTGTCTTGAAAGAAAGTCTTAGGGAACTTAAAATTTAAGATCTTAGGATCTATGTACCAATCACGATCCTGGCAAAATCTTATAAAACTTTTAAATTGACCAACAGTTTCTTTTACTGTTTTTTTACCAATTACTTTGTCTATTCTTTTTCTAGTATATTGACCATTATGATCAAACTTAACTTGTATTCTCTTACTCTTTAATAGACGCGGTATGTATGTTTCTTTGAATATACCTAGGTTAAACTGATCTAAGCAAGTTTCGTCAATATATGGCTGGATATGGTTCGTTATATAGCCAACATTTAACAATCTCGTCTCTTCAGTAATTAGTTCATTGTTTAAAATAAACTTCTTAAAATCATGGAGCGCTTTATCAAATGTAATATTTTGACTTATTAATTTGTTAGGATCCATAGCCTCAAGTTTTTTCTTTAACTTTTTGGCTTTAGTTTTTTCGTTAGTTTCAAATGTTTCAATATTTTGTTTTTTGCCATTATGGATAGCCTGGACCACAAGTTTTTTACCATCGGATCTATTTACTTTTAAGATATGTATCTTCAATTATTTTTCCTCCTTTACTAAAACCATTTTTCCATTCTCATCTATTTTGTAAGTCTTTACTGATTTGATTGGATCTGGAGCCGTGTTGTACACGACCCCAGTTTTTTTCTCCTTGGTTGGTTTGATATATTTTTTTGGGTGTTTAAAAACAAACGTCATTAAGCAGCCTTCTTTTTAGTAAATTTTTTCCATCCGAAATCCTGGCATAAAAAACAAACACCATCGATCTCAACAATATCTCCAACACTCATTGAAGTATGACCACATTCTACTTTGTCATCCTTCATGGCTCGTTGAAAATCTTTACCAGTTACATAATCATCTCCAACAACACAAACTCTATTAGTCTCATTGGTGTATGAAAGTGGGTTAGCAACATCATTGTTGAAAGCAGAAAAAACATCATCCTCGTTTTCAACATTTGTAATTACACCCTCGAAAACTTTAGTATGAGTTTTACTAAAATCTTCTGTGTATTTTGCATAAGGATTAAATTCCTTTTGGTAGTAAACAGTTATATTTTTAAATGACATTAAGCAGCCTCCAATTCATAGTATTGTTGTTTGTATAATTGAGCCTTAAACACTTCTCCAACGAAGTGATGTTGCTTTAGTTTTTTTAAATTCTTAAACCAAGCAACCATTACAGACAAATCGTTATTCATTTTGTAAGTAGTAGTTTTTAATTTTAAATGGATCTTACCAACGTAGTCGTAGTTATGAGATCCAGTAAAAAATTTACTAACAAAAGCATTTAACCATTTACCCTTGTCTGTATTATTAGAGATCTTAGGTACTTTGTACTCGCAATCTTTTTTGTAATTGCTGTAACCAGTATTAAGATTTTTTTGATATGTAACTATCAAGCAGCCTCCTTTTTTTTAGTTTTACTAAATTTTTTAACTAACTTTTTTTTAAGCGCAGCTTTAAATTGTTTTTCTTTTTTTTTGTCGTCATCTAAAGACATAACAACAACGTGTTTATCGAACCAATCTTTAGTCATTTACGCAGCCTCCAATGTTAAAGGTTTAACGAATTTTTTGTAGTCATCAAAACTGACATCACACAATAAAGTTCCGTACTTGTCTCCAGCATACAAAACTAATCTTTGCTCAACTTCGTTGTGGACAAAAGAACCAGAGACAACAGCAACAACTCTGCCTGCTGCTTTTAAATCTTTGATTGTTTGAACTGGGATGTTTTGATTTCTACCCATTGAGATAGATTTGTTATTAACTTTTTCTAAATCAGCCATGCTGATTACTTGGTAAGTCTTACCCATAGCGGCTCCTTTTTTTGGTTTATCCCACACAAGCAAAGTCTTACCGATAACCTTCGATGACTTGTTTTTTTGTGGTAGGATGACGTTAGTAAAATAGTTCTCAAGATTTGAGTAACTGGCAAACTTAATTTTTTGAAAGTTATTTACCATATACAATCTATATAAGAATAAGTTTCCGTTTTGTCAACACTTAGTTGACAGATAAGCAAATTAATTTGAGCAAGGGAAGGGTATTACTAAGTTAATAGTTTGGAAAGGTTCTAAAGTAGGATCTAGTAATTTATTCTTCTAGTCTACTTTGTTGGTCTTGCAGGTGGATCACATTGATTAATTTACTGTGAGCCGTCTTTGAGAGAGCTGCAATACCTGGAGGATACTTGCCTCCATTTTGTTTTTTAAGCCTACTTATTTTTGAGTTCAGCCTTTTTCTCTCGTTTTCCTCCGCCTGGATTTTGCTCTCCAGGTGTTCGTAGTGTGTTATCGCCATCGGTACTTACCTCCTTTATGCGATTAAAGTCATAGGTAATTGTCTTTGCATCCATGACTATTTTAGCTGCGGTGCTTGGCACACTTGCTTGGACCGCAGTATTCACATCTTTAAATGTTTCAGTTGCAATAAATGAAACAGATCCAGACCAGAATTTTTCAATCTTTTTTTTCATTAGAGTAATCTCGTTCTAAAATTATTTCGCAGTAATGGATTATTTTTTTTATATCTTCTGCTTTATTTTTATTTTGGTGTCTGCAGGCTAATTTTACTATATTTCCTTCAGCAAACAAGAGCTTATTCTCACATATAAAATAAGCAGGGGATACTTTTAGTTTTTTATAATGAGATCCACCAACCTGTTCAGATAAACATTCATAATTAAATTCTTTAAATATATCTTCGTGGGTCATTGTTTTATTATCTGTAGGCTTCTTGCTTTGCCTGGTATTCTTTTTAACCATCCTCGTTCCTCTAAATTCTTTACATAAACATTAACAGAGTTTCTTGATTTTAATCCAGCCGCCTCCTTAATCTCATCATAAGAAGGCGGATAGTTTTTTTTTGCAATAAAGTTTTTAATAAAAGAAAATACTTTTACCTGTTTTGCAGTCAAACCATATTGCATATTGATTACCTAAAATTGGTCATCCCAGGCATCCGCTGCTGGTTTGCCTGTACCAGTAGATACACTTTTTTTAATAGTGATCTTTATAGATTTATCGTCTTGGATCCAGGCAGCTGGTTCGTGCCATTGATCGTTGATGGTAAAATTTTTTCTGTAAGGTTTACCAGTTTTTTGATTTACCTTATCACTATCAACAGAGATAAAATCTGGTTTACTATCGCCAGGAGTTTTATCTGGGTTTCTCTTTATTGAGAAAGTTGCGACCCAATTAGGATCTTTTGGTTTAGTCGTCATTTTTATTAGCCTCCGATTAGTTGCTTTTGTTTATCCTTGCACGCCTGGACAATCTCCATAGCTTTTGCAGAATTAGTTTTTTTGAGCTTGATTAAGTATTCTTTGTTGTCTGACATCAGCTCTCTTAAATTTGCTTGTTGACTTGTATTTTTAATTCTTTCTAAAATTATTGATGCTTGATCTAACTTAATTTCTGAATTTAATTTATTTTCTGGAGGCAGCTCTTCTGCTGAGTAAACTTGACCATGTATGTTTAATGCTTTTAGAACAGCTCTATCGACAGCTCTTTTTTCTGCTACTGATACAGGGTAGGGGAAATCATTATTTAGTGGAGAACATTCTCCAAGAGATGAAAATCTTTTATTATTATAAATTGCTAAACCTTTTACTACTGCGCAGCCTTTAGTTATATCGCAGCTCTTAAGATCTATATCCGTTGTAATACCATACTCGTAAGCTAATCTTTCAATTTCAAAATGTTTGATGGCAAACTTACCTTTACCAATCTCCCACATTCCACCATTCTTTTTAATTTCTTCTAATTTTTTTTTTAAATTAGTTGGGAAGTTAATTACTTTAGTCATGTTTTTTATCTCCGATTTCCAGGCTATTACTCAGAGAAAAGTTGCCGCTTTGAAAACTGGGTAACGCCTGGTCATCTTCATTAGTTAAGTAACCAAAGAGAGATAAAGATAAAAAGATCACGAAAACAACAAGGGAGATAATTCGTAATCTTTTATTTTTTTTCTTAACTAATTTTGGAAACAGCAAGAAATCTTGCACATTTAAAACTAAAGGATCTTCTCTTAATTTTTTCACGATTGACCCCACAATTCTTTTGCTTTATCTAAATGATCTCCCATACCACGCCAGAAATAATGACCGAAGTCTGGGAATATATCTTCCACCCAAGTATTTTTACCTGCGTGTTTCTCCATAATTTTCTCACGATTGCTGCAAACAATCTTCATCTTGTTTAATAATAATTTTAAGTTTTCTGGTTTAAGATCATCGCAATTATCTGGATTGAATAAATTGTAACCCTCTTCATGGACCACCAATAAGTTTGGTTTCTTACCTGTAGCTAAATAATAAAAAGCCACCTGGAGTAAATGTTCATTCCATCCAAGATAACCTTCATCAATTTTTGGTAATGAGTAGGAACTGGTTCCATCTTTACGCGGTCTATTTTTTTTACGCCATTTTGTTTTCAATTCTATGAACTGATCGGCATCCTCAAAATCCACTCTACCTATCATTGGCAGCAAACAATCTGGCAGCATCAACTCCACAGATCGTTCACATTCTATTTCCCCTTTAAGACCAGCTTCTCTAAAACCTTTTTTAAATTGATCAAACAGTAATGCTAAACCTTTTCTATTTACATCATGTTGATTTTTGTCATCTTCATTTACTGGACCATACTGATTAAATTTTTCAATAATTTTTTCAAAAACTTTTCTAGTTGGTGGGATTGGTTTTTTTGTTAAGCCTTTACCTTTTTCATACTCCCAAATAAAATTACCAAATTCTAATTGACCCATATCTCCGATACACACACCAGAAAACATTTTAGAATTTATGGGTAGATCTCTTCGTTCTTCTTGAGTTAGATATAAATATTTATAACCCCACATATCATCTGAGGTGTTAGCTTGTGATGGCGAGTGATGATTAATTTTATAAAGTTTTACCCATTCTGGTAATTCATTTATGCCTGTAATAAATTCTGATATTGCTTTTTCTGCTGCTTGTTCTTTTGAAATCATAAATCAAATCAATAGAACAATTCATAAACATTTATGGATAACAGTAAATACTAATTATGGATAAATAGGGAATATTCCCAACTAGGTTGTAACTTTTTGATTTAAAAAATATGGGTGGTATCTAACTTTAACTGGTGTTGCGATACCTAAATCTTCTGGTTGAAAACTTACAGACGCTTCATTTATTGGTTTTCTTGTTATTGGATTTATAATAGTCAACGAATAATCATCATTAGTTTTTAAAATACCTATAACATTTTTAGCATTTTTATTTTTTTTCTTATATTTAGTAGAGGAGGTACAATAACAATATTTACCTATAGCTAAGCTGCTAAATTTTTTAATTTTTGGTATATCAAACAAAAAAATTTCTCCGTCAGTATAAGAGCCTGGTACATTTACTTGAACAGCTATTACGTCTTTATTGTAATATTCATAAGGTATTCTAATTTTAATTTGATCTTTTTCGTTATACATTTTGACTTCATATTTTGCATCAACATACCATCTTAAATAAATATCTTTTTTAGGCATATAAACTTCAACAGGATGAATATTTAAAGCATCTGCAATTTTAACTGCGTTCTCCCAGTTAATTTCTCTACTGTCATTAGACCATCTGCTAATTGTAGTTTTATCTCTATGTAAAAGACGAGCTAAATCTTGTTGCGTCATGTCTTTTTCAAGTAATAATTTTTTTAATAAAGCCATAGTTTCTTTTTTATGATCAACTGTTTTTATTATATCATTTTTAATAAGCGTGAATTTGTTTTTTATTGTCATAATGTCAAAGTAGTATTTGTAGTTTGATATGTCAACAGTTCCCTTATGATACATTTAGAAGTTGTTTAAATCATACAGTTATCCCTATTTATACATAACTAAGTTCCGCATATTCATTGACAATAAGGTAAGGATAAATAAAAGCAAAAAATATATGAAATTAGAAGAATTTAGAAAAAAAAAAGGTTTTTCCCATAAAGAATTAGCAAAGTTTTTTGGTCTTACTGGAGTTTCTCCAGAGAGTACAGTTTGTAGATGGTGTGTTGGAGATCGAATTCCTCGACCCAAGTACATGGATCTAATTAAATCTAAAACAAAAGGCAAAGTATTACCATCTAGTTTTTATGGCTAAAACAAAAGTAACAGGAACGATAGCTGATTATCCATTTGTAGAAGTTAAATGGTTGGATTGTATTGCTGATAATTCCTGGATGACAGTAGCCAGAGCATCAAAAATTGAGCCAGCAATTTGTATAAGCAAGGGTCATCTCCTGGTTAGAAATAAAAAAGTAATTACAATATTTGCAGACTATTCTTATGACATGGAGGATGGATCTTTAACTGTAGGTAACACAAACACTATTCCTGGCGGTTGGGTACAGGAAGTAACAGAAATTATTTTTAACAAATGACAGAATTAACGCCAGCTCACTTTCATGTGATTGATAAGAATAAAGCTAAGTCAAAAGAAACTGATAATTTTAAAAAAGAAATAGATAGGCTGAGCGAAGAAAACAAAAATTTAAAAACAATAATTGATGGTTTGCAAAAAGAAAATAAGCAGCTGAAAGATCCTCTTAATGGTTTCCGTAAGGATGGGGGTTTGTGAATGTACTTGATTTATTTTCTGGTATTGGTGGTTTTAGTCTTGGTTTGGAAAGCACAGGATTTTTTAAAACTATTGGTTTTGTTGAAAAAGATAAATTTTGCCAAAAAGTATTACAAAAAAATTTTCCAAATATACCAATCGAGGATGATGTAAGGAATGTCAAAGGAGAAAAATTTAGAGCAGATGTCATTACTGGAGGGTTCCCGTGTCAACCTTTCTCCGTTGCAGGAAAAAGAAAGGGAACAGATGATGATCGCTTCCTCTGGGATGAAACTATTAGAATTGTATCCGAGCAAAAACCTAAATGGTTTATTGGCGAAAATGTTGAAGGGATTATTAACATCCAAGACGGCATGGTGTTCAGACAGATCCACGATGACTTGGAAAGCGAAGGTTTCGAAACGCAAAGTCTTATTATTCCAGCTAGCGGTGTCGGTGCGTGGCATCAAAGAAAAAGGGTCTGGATACTTGGCTACTCCAAACACTATGGATCATCTTCCTCCGAGATCAAAGAAGGGAACATTAAAATTAATGATGGGTCATCGAAAAGGCAGAACGAAACCTTGCAATCTAAGGGAGCAAATGGATCCACAAACAATGGCGATGTACCCAACTCCCAACGCAACGAATATCAACACTCCACAATCGGAAAGAGTGGAACGGACAAAATCTGGGGGTTTTATTCTGAGAAAGAAAAACAAGCCACACATGACATACGGAGCAAGACTACAGGATGCGATGGAGTTTTTGGAACCCAAAGTTGGTGGCAAACTCAATCCGAACTTTGTGGAGATGTTAATGGGTTATCCGCAGAACTGGACAAAGATAGAGCCAACAGAATTAAATCACTCGGAAACTCAATCGTTCCACAAATCGCAAGAGAAATTGGAAAAGCAATCATTGAGGCAGAAACAAATGTATAGAACCCCAACAGCTATGGATACTGGCGAAGAAAGTTTTATTTATGCTGCTAAAATTTTAAGAGGTAAAATTAATAGAAACTCTAATAGTCGGGTGCAAATAACTTTATCTACAGATGTTGCTTTAAAATTTTTAAAAGATAATCCTCATTTAATAGATCAGTACGATAAGCCATTTAAAGTTAGAACAAAATTACCAAAAAAATTAGAATTTATTAATTATTTAAAACAAAATACATCAATAAAACAATTAGTTAAAAACACCTCTATTCCAAAAACTAAAATTGAGCATTGGTTCAGAAAAGATAAATGTTTTTCTTATCCAACTATTAAGGATTGGAACACTATTAAACCTTTCTTAAAAGAAATTAAGTTTGATGAAGAACTAACTTTTGAAGTTGAGCAAGATTGGAAGGTAAATGGCTAGAGATATTTATTTTAAAGATGTAAAATTTTCGGATTATAGTTTATGGCATCGTGCTTTGCCACAGAAATTGGGTTTAATCGATATGGATGGAGTGGGGATCTGTTTAAAATGTAAGGAGCCATTGTATCTAAAAGAAACAGCATTTGATGTTGGACAACCCTGGAAAGCTACAACAACGACAGCCAAGTTAGCCAGGATGTGTGGATTACCAAGTTTCCTGGTTTTTTATAAGGTTAAGGGTAATGAAGTTATAGGCTTTAGAGTGCAGCAGCTGACACCAGAGAAGGGTTCAGAAGTAAACCTAACCCCAGAGGCATGGGTTCAAGCAATGGAGCTGCTACAGGATCGACACAATATGGTTTGCACCAAGAAGGATCAAGCATGAGTTTATATTTTGTGGGGGATCTAAATATTTTGGCGGATGATCGATTATCTGCACATGACAAATTAGTTTATTTCTGTTTGGTTAGTTACATGAATGTTAAGGATGGAAAGTGTCATCCAAGATACGCTACAATTAAGAAGCGAACAGGTATCAGTATTGCTGCCATTCAAAGATCAGTTAAACACCTTGCCAAGCTAAAGTTGATAGCTGTAAAACGACTAAGTTCCACTAATCTATACTTATTATCCACACAGAAAATATTGCAGGAAACAATTAAAAAACGAGTGATAACTCTCTCTGAGGGGAGGGATATATCTCACAGAGGTGTATTAATAAAACCATCTTATAAAACTAATAATAGATTTAATAGAAGTAACTTTAACTATAATAGATCATCATCGACAGGGGGGATTGCAAAACATTCTATAGAATATAACGGAGAAAAGTATGTAGAGTGTGGTCGCGAAGGTCATTATGTTGAATATAGCAACGGGAAAGGCGATCGGATCCAAAAACACTCATTTAAGAAAGATGAACCTATAAAAAAGTTTAATGCCGCTAGAAAGGCGGCTTTATGCGCATAATTACTGATAAATTAGTTACATTGTTTGAGATTGCTGGAACTACTGAAAGATTGATGCCAGGAGTTAAAAAACCTAAAGCAACTGAAATGTACGATATTTTGGAAATGTCTTATGATCGTAAAGATGATGGATATTGGAATAAGGAAGGTAAGCTCAAATTAAGAGCTAATTCCAAACAAATTACCTGCTGGGAGATAGCTATTGATTTACTTGGTAAGATCCCAAAATTAGAAGATCGAAGGCTAATCTGGGCGAGAGCTATGCGATATTCCTGGGTTATCCTTGGCAAGCGATTTGGCTGCCATCGAGTTACAATTAAGAAACGATACAGAGCTGCTATCTTGGATCTTGAAATTAGCTTGGATAAACAAACAGTAGACAAGATAGACAATTTTTTATAAAGAGAAAGATAACTTGTGGTAGGTAAGCCTTTACACAAAATACAATGCCAAAGTTACACAAGATCTAGTAACTTCACTAAACAATGTAGATGCAAAGGTTATTATCAAAAGACTTCGAAAAAATATAGATGTAAATATCATGGAGGGTTCTCTGAGGGACCAACGTCAATCGAAGGCAAATTAAAAGCATTAAAAAATTTAAAACCTTTTAAAAATAAAACTGAAGCAGAATTATTATCATGGATCAAGCTGAAGAAATCTGTAAACGATTAGAACTTGGAGAACCTTTATCCAGGATCTGTAAAGATAAATCGATGCCAGATACTTCAACTGTCTACAGGCATTGTAGAGAGGATGAAGAGTTACAAAAAAAGATTATGAACGCCAGGCAAACTGGAGTGTTCACTTTGTTAGATCAGATCTCAGAAGATATGCAGATCCCAAAGACACCACAAGAGACACATTTCTTGAGAGAGAAGTGGAGCCACATTCGATGGCTTGCAACAAAACTTGCGAGCAGTACATTTGGCGAGAAGTCTAAACAAGAAGTAAAACAAGATACAACATTGACTATATCATGGGGGAGACCGAGCGATGATAAAAAAGATTTATTACAAGCTAAAGAAATTATTGAACAAGTGGATCAACAAGATACAAAGAAGTTATCAGCAGCTGATTGATAATATGAATTTGTTTTAAGTGTTTGGTTTGCTGAACTGGTTGATAAGTTGGTTCTTCGTAGCCAACGCAGTCATCCTCGGGCGCGCGATATGGAGTTCTAAACTCGCAGCACACTCTCGATACCAGTTCGATAGCTAAAAAGATTAATGTTTACGCTAATAGTCGACAGGTATTCTACCTATCGACCATGTTTTTTGCATATAAAAAGCGGAACAAAGCAGGAACATTTGGGGGTATACCCCGAAACCTGGGCGCGTTTTGTAAGTATATATAAATAGGAAGATCAACACACAGCCACAGACACACACATGGATAACGATAAAAAAAATAAATTTATAACTGCGATGGTATTTTTGGCAGAAGATACAAACGGATTGGTTATCCACTTAAATGGTTTTGATAACGACAGGCACGCTAACAGTTTCGTAAAGGATTTAATGAAAAACTCGGGGATAGAATATAATTCAATATTGGATATGGCTGACTTACCCACATTACATTAATGCACATAGAAATACCATATACACCGAGACCGCTCCAGGCGATGCTGCACAATGAATTGGATAAGCATAGATTTGCAGTTCTAAATTGTCATAGACGATTTGGAAAAAGTATTCTTATCATTATGCACCTTATAAAGAAGGCGCTAACAAATGATAAAAAGAACCCGAGATATTATTTGATTGGACCAACATTCGTTTCAATCAAAAGGGTTTGTTGGGATTATTTAAAACAATACGCTGGATGTATTCCAGGTACTACGTTTAATGAAACTGAGCTGCGTTGTGATTTACCAAATGGCGCTAGAATAACTTTACTGTCTAGTGAAGATCCAGATAAAATTAGAGGGATCTACGCTGACGGAGTTTGCATAGACGAGTGCAGCCAAATGAACCCAGTTCTTTGGAATGAAATTTTAAGACCCGCTCTATCAGACAGAAAGGGTTTCGCGTATTTTATTTCCACTCCACAGGGGATGAGTAATATTTTCTATGATCTATACCAACATGCTTTGGGAGATCCAGAATGGTTAGCTTACACAGCAAAAGCAAGCCAGACAAATATTATCGACCAAGAAGAGTTAGACGCTGCTAAAGCGCAGATGGGAGATACAAAGTATAAACAAGAATTTGAGTGCGATTGGATAGCAAACATCGAGGGATCCATATATGGGGATATAATTAAAAAGCTCGAGGAAGATAAACAGATTACTAGAGTTTCTTATGATCCAGCTCTCGAAGTTCATACTGCATGGGATCTTGGGGTCGATGACCAAACTGTAATAATTTTTTTTCAATTATTGGGAAACCAAATATTGATTATTGATTATTACGAAAACAATCGAGAAGGCTTGCCGCATTATGTTCAAGTCGTAAAGAATAAAGATTATGTTTATGGCGAACACTATGCGCCATGGGATTTAGAAATTACAGAATTCTCATCTGGTAAGACTAGGAAAGAAGTCGCTTACCAATTAGGAATTAGGTTTAGAGTTTTACCTAAGTTAAATTTAGAAGAAGGTATACACAGTTTAAAAATGCTTTTACCTAAGTGTTGGTTTGATGCAGATCAAGCTAAACCGCTGGTAGATGCGCTTAGACAGTACCATCGAAAATATAACGAAAAAATGAAAATGTTTGGAACTAAACCAGTTAGAGATTGGTCAAGTCATGCGTGCGATGCTGCAAGATATATGGCTATGTCTATAACTGATTTACCAAGAAAAAAAATTGCAGCTCAACAAACTGCAGTAAATGAATACACAATACACGGAGATTAATTATGGGTGGAGTAGTAAAAAAAATAATGAAACCATTTGTACCAAAAGCGCCAGCGCTACCAGCAATACCAGAACCTGCGCCTTTGCCAGAACCCCCAAAATTTGAGGATAAGGAAAGAGAAAAAAAAGTTGCTGAAAAAAGAGAAAAAGTTTTGCGAAAAAGAAAAGGCAGACAATCAACAATTTTAACTGATGCTAGCGGATTAGAAGATGACGACAGCATTATTAAAAAGAAATATTTACTAGGAGACTAATATGGGTGGAGCAAGCGGAGGCGGAAACAGCGGAGGTGGAAACACAGGAGCTGACGAAGGTTTTTTTATTTCTGAACAAGAAAAAAAAAGAAAAAAAAATCAAAAAAATTTAGCAGACCATGAAAAAAATATGAGAGATAATAGAGGTGGTAATACAAAAATAATAAAAGAAAAACCTGTATCAGTAACTTCTTCTCCAACTACAATGGAAATAGATCAAGCTCAATCTACTCAATCTACTCAATCTACTCAATCTACGGATAAAACAGACACTACATTAATGAATAATGAAACAACTGTTAAAAATAATAAAAAAGGTAGAACGGAAAACATCCTCACTTCAGCAGCAGGTTTAGGAGATAATAATTTAGTAATTAAAAAGAAAAAGTTAGGAGCAGCTTAATATGGCTATCAACAAAAAAGCAAAACAAATTATTGAGAAATACGAAACTTTAAAAGCTCAAAGATCTACCTGGGAAGATCATTGGCAAGATATAGCTGATTATTTCCTACCTAGAAAATCAAACATCACAGTAAGGCGTACGAAAGGCGATAAGAGGCATGATCAATTATATGATGGAACTGCCACGCACGCGCTCGAATTGCTCTCAGCGAGTCTAAATGGGATGCTAACCAATACAATTTCGCCTTGGTTCGTTCTTAAATTTAGAAATGAAGCCGTAAACCAGGATGATGAGGCAAATGAATGGTTAGAAAGCAGCGCAAAGATTATGCAGCAAGTATTTGCTAGATCTAACTTTCAACAAGAAGTGTTTGAAATGTACCATGAATTATTAGCATTTGGTACTTCAGCTATGTTTATTACAGATGATGTTAAGGATGATTTAAGATTTAAAACTATTCATATTTCAGAAATCTTTATAACAGAAAATGAGAAAGGCATGGTTGATTGCCTGGTTAGAAAGTTTCATCTTAAAAATAAAAATATACCTGCGATGTATCCAGATGCAGTATTACCTAGATCATTAGAACAGGCTATACAAAACAAACCATACGATGATAGTATTATCATTCATTCAGTACATCCATCAGATAATCCAATGGGTTATGACAATAAAGATAATATGGATTTTATTTCTTGTCATGTTCATCAAGAGACAGGAACTATTTTAAGAGAAGGTGGATTTAAAGAATTTCCGTACGTTGTACCACGTTATTTAAAATCTTCATCAAACGAAATTTATGGAAGATCTCCAGCCATGAACGCGTTGCCTGATACGAAAATGTTAAATACAATGTGTAAGACTACAATCAAAGCTGCACAAAAACAAATCGACCCACCTTTAATGGTTCCCGATGATGGCTTTATCTTACCTATTAGAACTGTACCAGGCGGATTAAATTTCTATAGATCTGGAACCAGAGAAAGAATTGAACCACTAAATATTGGATCCAATAATCCTTTAGGTATACAAATGGAAGAACAAAGAAGAAAAGCTATTAGAGAAAACTTTTTTGTTGATCAGTTAATGACAGTACAGGGTCAAAATATGACCGCAACTGAAGTCTTGCAAAGAACTGAAGAGAAGATGAGATTACTTGGTCCAGTATTAGGTAGATTGCAATCTGAGTTCTTACAACCATTAATCACTAGAGCTTTCAATTTATTATTAAAAAATAATAAACTACCACCAATACCAGAAATGCTAGGCGAACAAGATATTGAAATCGAATATGTATCTCCATTAGCTAAAGCACAAAAAAGCCAGGAGTTATCTTCTGTGATGCGTGGAATAGAAATATTTGGATCTCTTCAAAATGTAGCTCCAGTTTTTGATTATGTAGATATAGATGGTTTAGTTAATCACATCAAAGATGTTTTAGGTTTACCAGCTAAGATGATGAAATCAAAAGCACAAGTACAAGAACAACAACAACAAAAACAAGAAATGCAAATTGAACAACAACAATTACAACAAGCTCAACAAGTTGCCGAGGCTGCTGGTCAAATAGCTCCAGCGCTAAAGGCGGTTGAGTAATGACAGAAAAAGATATTAAGCAATTACAAGTAGACTATAAAACAGTTTTTAAATCTGAAGCAGGCGAACGCGTGTTAGATGATTTAAAAAAAAGATGCAGCTTTCATAATACTACTCATATCAAAGGCGATAGCCATGAGAGCGCATTTTTAGAAGGAACAAGATCAGTAGTCTTGTTCATTAATAATATGCTCAATAAAAAGGAGAAATAATGAGTGATAATCAAGAGGTAGCAGCACCAGTTGAAAATACTAACTCGGTACTGTCTGGAGACCCTGTAGAAACAACTCCAACAGAAACAAACACAGATTGGAAAGCAAGTCTTTCTGATGAATTAAAAGCCGACAAATCTTTAGAAAATATAAAAGATATTGAAAGCCTGGCAAAAAGTTATGTTCATGCACAAAAAATGGTAGGTGGCGATAAGATCCCTGTACCTAATAAATTTGCAACTGAAGATGATTGGAAAGCTGTATATGAAAAATTAGGCAGACCAGAAACTCCAGATGGATATAAATATAATTTAGGAGAAGAAACAAATATTAATGAAGAAGCTCTAAAAGTTTTTTCAGATCAAGCTCACAAACTTGGTTTACTTCCTAGTCAAGCAGAAGGTGTCGTTAAATTTTATAATGATATGGTGGCTAAAGATGAGGATAGTGCTGAAACAACAGCGGTAGCTGCAAGAGAACAAGCTCAATCAGATCTTAAAAAAGAATGGGGAGCAGCTTATGACCACAATCTAACAAGAGCTGCTAGTGTTGCTAAGCAAGTAGTTGATGCTGATTTTTTAAATACACATTTAGAAGATGGTTCTAAAATTGGAGATCATCCAATGATGATCAAAGCATTTGCTGCGTTAGCTGATAAGATGGGAGAAGATAATATTGTTCAAGCATCTGGACCAGCTTACATGACACCAAATCAAATTGAAAAGCAAATTGGAGAACTTACACAATCGGGTTCTGCGTATTGGGATAAAAATCATCCTAATCATCAAATTGCTGTTGAAGAGGTTTTGGCTTTACGAGAACAAAAGAATAACGTATAGCTAAAAAATTATTAGGATAATCGAAAGACCCTAGTTGACACCAGGAAAGCCTGGGATCCAGAAGATCTAAAATTGAGGAGCGACCCGTAAGGATAATCATCCGATTTAATTAACAATCACAAACCAAGAAGGAGACAATTATGTCTACTGCTATAACTACTTCTTTTGTTGAACAATATAGCTCTAACGTACAGATGCTATCTCAACAAATGGGAAGTAAATTAAGAGGTGCTGTGGATGTGGAAACTATTAGAGGAAAAAATGCTTTCTTCGATCAAATCGGAGCAACAGCAGCTGTAGCGAGAACTACTCGACACGGAGATACTCCTCAAGTAAATACACCACACAGCAGAAGAAGAGTTAGCCTTTCAGATTTTGAATGGGCTGATTTAATCGATGACTTAGATAAAGTAAGAATGTTGGTTGACCCAACTTCTAACTACGCAAAAGCTGCGGCAGCTGCTATGAACAGAACGATTGACGATCAAATCATTTCTGCTTTAGGTGGATCTGCAGACACAGGCGTAGCTGGAGGAACTGCGGTTGCTTTACCTTCATCTTCTAAGTTCTCAACTGCACAACAAACTGATGGTTTAACTATTGCTAAACTTTTAGAAACTAAGTTTTTCTTTGACAATGGCGATATAGACCCATCTTTAAAAAGATACTTTGTGTGTGGTCCGAAACAAATCCAAGATCTATTAGCTACAACTGAAGTTAAATCTAGTGATTTCAACACAGTTAAAGCTCTAGCTCAAGGCGATATTAATTCGTTCTTAGGATTTGAGTTCATTATGTCAACTAGACTTAACAATGATGCTACAAACACAGACGACAGATTGTGTTTTGGTTTCACTCAAGACGCAGTAAAATTAGCTATTGGTGCTGAGCCAAAAGCAAAAATTACTGAAAGAGATGACAAGTCTTATGCGACACAGGTTTATTACTCAATGGCATTAGGTGCAACAAGGATGCAAGAAAGTCATGTATTCCAAGTACCTTGTGATGAATAATAATCACTAACTAAATTTTAGGCGGGGAAAGCGAGAGTGGAACCCGCCTAGAGTGCATGAAGAAAATACAAGAATTAAAACCTGTACTACATTTCAAAAAAGATAATTATGTTTATCGATATGTGTTGGTAGATAGGTTTAAGAACACAAGTAAAGTGCATCATGGTTTTGATGCAAAACTTGAAAAAACTGAGCATGAGATTTGGGCATTAGAAAAAGATAGGCACATAAGGCGAAAGTATATTATTAAAAATGGTAAAAAAAATTCATCAGAATAAAAAAGGCGGATTAAGCGAAAGAGGCAGACAATTCTTTAATAGAAAAGATGGATCTAATTTAAAAAGACCAGTTAGCTCTGGTAAAAACCCAAGACGCGTATCCTTTGCAGCGCGATTTGCAGGGATGTCTGGACCCATGAAAGATAAAAAAGGTAAACCAACAAGATTAGCATTAGCATTAAAAGCGTGGGGATTTGGTTCAAAAGAAGCTGCTGCTAGTTTTGCAAGAAATAATAAGAAGGCATAATGGCTTACGGAAAAAAAGAAAAAACATTATTACAAAAACATTCTAAACATCATACAAAAAAACACATGAGTTTGATGGTTTCAGAAATGAGTAAAAATAATAAAACATTTAAACAAGCACATACAATGGCTATGAGAAAGGTAGGTAAATAATGGCATACGGATCAAAAAATAGTTTGGTTAAAAACATTAATAACAGACGTAAGAAAGGGATTAGTAGATCAAAGAAAAATTCTACAATTTCTAAAAAGTCATATACGGCTTTACAAAAAGGATGGAAGTAATCAATGGCTAGTGTGGTTCAAATGTGTAATTCTGCGCTCAATCAGTTAGGAGCTGCAAGTATAACTTCTCTTACTGATAATTCTAAGAACGCAAGATTATGCAACGAAAGATATGAAACTATTAGAGACGCAGTATTTAGATCTCATCCTTGGAACTCTTTAATTAAAAGACAACAGTTAGCTCAAGATACAGCTACACCTGCATGGGGTTTTAAATACCAATTCACTTTACCTTCTGACAGTTTAAGAGTTTTAGCAATCGATGCTTATAATTCTGATTATAAAATAGAAGGTAGAAAAATATTATCTAACGAAAGCACAATAAAAATAGTTTACGTTTCAACTGTAACAGATCCAAACGAAATGGATATTTTGTTAAGAGAAACTATTTCAGCTGGTCTAGCAGCAGATCTTGCATATTCAATTACAGCAAATTTACAAGTAACTGGATTAATGACAGACAGATATACTGCTAAATTATCTGAGGCAAGACACGCAGACGCAAGCGAGGGTTACAACACCGATCCTCGTAATGGACAAACTGATCAAGTTATATCTGAAGATTTTATAAACAGTAGATACTAATATGGGAAAACAACTATTAAGTATTCCTAGCTTTACAGCTGGGGAGATGTCATCCTCTATGCAGGGGAGAACTGATTTTCAAAAATACTTTAACGCAGCTACGCGTATTGAAAATTTTGTAGTTTTACCACATGGACCCGTAACTAGGAGACCAGGAACTTATTTTGCTGCAGAAGTAAAAACAAGTACACAAAAAACAAGACTTATACCTTTTACTTTTTCAACTGAACAAGCCTATATTTTAGAATTTGGAAATGGGTATATTAGATTTTATAAAGATGATGGACAAATCCAATCTGGTAGTTCCGCTTATGAAATATCTTCTCCTTATTTAGAAGCACAGTTATTTGATATTAAATTTGCTCAATCTGCTGACGTGATGTATTTAGTTCATCCAAGCCATCCCGTAAAAAAATTAAGTAGAACTGGACACACTTCCTGGACACTTAATACAGTTTCATTTAGTGGATCTCCCTCTCCTGGAATTTCTGGATCAAACAATAGACCAAGTACAGTTACTTTTTTTGAACAAAGATTAGTCTTTGCAGGAACTAATAATAATCCACAAACTATTTGGTTCTCAAAAGCTGGAGATTACGAAAACTTTACAACTGGTACAAATGATGACGATGCCATGATTTATACAATCGCATCAAATCAAGTTAATGCAATCCAGGCTATGAAAGCTACAAGAACTCTTATTGTAATGACTACTGGTGGAGAGTATGCTGTGTCTGCTGGATCTGGAATTGCGATCACTCCTACAAATATTTCAATCGTTAAGCAATCAAACTATGGATCTTCTGGTGTTGATGCTTTGTCTATTGGTAATGCAACTATTTTTTTACAAAGAGCAAAAAGAAAAATAAGAGAACTAGCTTATAATTTTGATAGCGATGGTTATGTTGCTCCAGATTTAACCATACTTGCAGATCACATTTCAGAAACTGGTATTATCCAAATGGATTATCAACAAGAACCTTACTCAGTTGTTTGGGGTGTAAGAAATGATGGTGTTTTAGTAGGCTTAACTTATAACAGATTAGAGAATGTTGTAGCTTGGCACAGACACATTTTAGGCGGTAAATCAGATACAGGTAAAACAATCAAACAACAAAAAATTACTTTCACATCTAATTCAACAAACGTCAATACTACAAACAATACAATAACTTTATCATCACATGGTTTATCAACTGGAGATCAAGTTTATTATTATGCTGCATCTAATAAAATAGGCGGATTAAGTAATTCAAAAGTTTATTATGTTATATCTGTTGATGCAAATACAATTAAATTAGCAAACTCTTCTTCTGGCGCATCTGCAGGTACAGAAATTTCTTTAACTTCAGCGCCTGGATCCGATACAACACAATTTATTTATCAAGGAGTAAACATAAATAATAATTTTATTTTTAGTGTTGCACATGGTTTTAAAACAGGAGATCACATTTTTTACAAAAATTCTGGAACGGCAATAACTGGTTTAGCAGAAAATACTAAATATTATATATCCAAAATAGATGATAACCAATTTCAATTATTCAAAGACGAAGGTTTAAATACTGTTATTAATTTAAGCTCAGCTCATTCTTCAGAACAAATAGATAAAATACTAACCCACGCTAAAGTAGAAAGTGTTGCAGTAATTGATGGAGATACAGACGAGGATCAAGTTTGGGTTATTGTTGAACGATATATTAATGGAGCTAAAAAAAGATATGTTGAATATTTTACTCCTTTTGAATTTAACAAAGATCTAACAAAGTTTCATTTCATGGATAGTGGCTTGACTTATTCTGGTGGAGAAACTGGTACTTTAACAGGCTTAAATCATTTAGAAGGAGAAACTGTATCCATAATAGGAGAGGGATCCGTACAAACATCTAAGGTAGTAAATGGAGGATCAATAACTATTGATGTTGCTACTGAAGAGGCAAATGTAGGTTTATTGTATTCATCTGATTTACAAACAATGAGATTAGATGAAGGTTACACAGAAACTACTCAGACTAAAACAAAAAGAGTTTATGATTTATCAGTAAGATTTTTAGATACTATTGGAGCTAGTATTGGACCATCATCAGATAATTTAACATCTTTAGATTTTAGAGATAGTTCAGCAAGTATGGATTTACCAGTACCTTTATTTACTGGCGATAAACAAATTGAATTTGATGTCGGACACGGAACAGAAGGATTAATTTACATCAAACAACCACAAGCGCTGCCAATGACTATACTTGGTATCTATCCAAGATTGGAGACAGAAAGTGTCTAAAATTGAATTTGTATCTTTTGAAAATGATCATGCAAAAGAAATACTTGATCAAGGATTAAACCAAAAATTATTAGAATTCAAACCAGAACACAGGAAGTATTCTTTATACTTAAAAGAAATTGGAATGTCATTTACAGGATTATTAAATAATAAACCTATTGTGGCAGGAGGGATTTTTCCTCTCTGGGAAGGCACAGCTGAGGGGTGGGTCTTAGCTACTAAAGAAATAAATAACTATCCAATAACGATTTCAAAAGTTATTAAGCAAAGAACGGATATGATGATAAAAAATAATTTTATCAGAAGATTACAAACATCCGTTAAAGCTGATTGCGATACAGCAATAAGATTTGCTGAGTGGCTAGGTTTAAAACAAGAAGGTTTAATGAAGGCTTATGGTCCAGATGGAGAAGATTTTTACAGATATGCGAGGGTTATAAAATGAGTTTTTTTGGAGATATATATCAAGGTAAAGCACAACAAAAAGCAGCTGATTTTAATGCGCAGGTAGAAGAACGTAATGCTGAACTAAAAAGATTAGAAGCAAAACGAATAATGACTACGCATAATGCGTATACTTTACCTAAGTTTGACAAAACAGTTGAAGAAATACAAGGAGCTACAAGAGTTGCTTATCTTGCAAGTGGTGTAGAATTATCTGGTACACCTTTAGAAGCGTTATATGAAAATGAATTAGAGCTGCAAACTGACAGAGATATAATGGATTACAACGCACAAAACGCAGTTGATACTGCAAACAATGAAGCAATTATGATGGAAGCAAACGCAGATCTTGAAAGATTTAGAGGCAAGGTAGCTAAAAAAGCTAGTTACTTTGCAGCAGGTCAAAGTTTATTAAATACTGCAGCTATGTTTGGAGGAGGCGGCTAATGGCTATTAAATTATACAAATCACAATTAGAACCAACAACCCAATCATCAAATGTTTTAGACCGAAGAAAAATATCTATGTCTGAAGCTGGAGCTGTAGGTAGAGCATTTAAAGGTTTTGCTCAAGCTGGCGAAAAACTTTACGTCAAACATCAAGAAATCAAAAGTGAAAAAGAAGTTTTAGAAAAAATTAAAACTGTAATGAATGGCGAAAATGGTTTGGCTTCTGTTAAATTAAATGCGGTACAGATGGATGATCCAGATAAAGCTATGGCTTATTACAATAATGAAGTTGAAAAAATTAAAAATTCTACTTCTGATTTTACTGGTTTATTTTCTAAGAAAAAATTTAATACTTGGTTGACTAAACAATCAATAGAAGATGGTAACACAATTAAAGTTAAATCTACTGCAAATCTAATTGAAGGAAGAAAAACAACCGAGCTTGATTATATTGAAACATTAAAAAAGAAAGTTATTTTTGCAGGATCTGATCTTGAAAAAAATAATGCAACAATAGAATTAAATACAAGATTAAATTCTGCATCTAATACTGAATTATTTGGTGGTGGTATTAAAGATGTTAAAAGTGCAGTAGCAAAAGATATAGCATTTTATGGTTACAAAAGAGTACCACTTAATCAACAAGATCAAGCCTTAGAATTAGCTAAAAAAGATGACCGATTATCTACAGATGATGTTATTAAATTAGAAACACATTTTAAATCTAAATCAACAACAAGCAATCATTTAAACAAAGCTAATGTTTCACAAATGCAAAGTAATATTGAAAATGGCATTAACATTAATGTTGATGAATTTAATACAGCTTTATCTATTGCAACTACTAATAATGACCAGGCGACAATTCTAAAATTAAAAAAAATTCAAGAAGATGCTCCTATTTATGCTCAACTAAATACAATGTCTGTTTCTGAAATAGAAAACAGAATTAATATTTTAACTAATTTTAATAATACCAGTAAAAAAGGTATGTCATTAAAAGATGCTAGAAATTTAGAAATATCTAAAAAGTATCTTGCTGCTCTATCTACATCTTTAGATAAAGATCAATTAACTACTGCAAAAAATAAAGGTTTAGTAGAAATAGAAGAAATAGGATTTGATCAATTATTAACAGGTGGAGATATGAATTTATTTGCATCTAAGGTAAAATCAAGAATAGCTCAAGCTACTACTGTTGCAAATTTTTACAAAAGACCCGTAAAATTTTTTACTGAAAACGAGGCTAAACAAATTACAGCTGCATTTGATAGTGCAACAAATGGCAATCAAATAATTCAATTATCAACTACTTTAGTTCAAGCATTTGGTGGAGATAGCGATGTAGCTTTTAGACAAATTTCAAAAGATAATACTTTCTTAGCACACATTGGTGGTCTTACTATGATGAACGATGGTGTTGCTGGTAATAATGCTAAATTAGCTATTGATGGATATTTATTATCTAAAGAGCCAGATCTTGCAGATAAGTATAAAATGAAAAGTTCAGATACTGGTTTACTAAATGTTATTGGTAAATACAGCGAGGTATTTGGAGAAAACTTAGAAACTTTTAATAATGCAGTAGAAACAGCTAATTATATTTATGCAGCTCAATTAAAAAACTCTGGAAAAACTACTAAAAATTTTAAAGCTAGTGATTGGGAAAAAGCATTTAGTATGGCGGTAGGTGCAAAATCAATACAGAAATTTGGTTTTGATACTAAGATGGGTGGCTTTGATACTAACACTAGAGGTACAATGGTACATATACCACCTTGGCTACCTAATGGTAAATTTGAAGATGTAATAGAAAATTTTAAATCTGCAGAAGGTAAAGAATTATTTAAAAAAGCATCTAGTAATGATCAGTTGCCAATGATTAATGGAAAAGAATTTACAGTTGATCAAGTATTTAAAGAAAGAGATCCTTATTTTGTAAGTATTGGTAATGGTAAATATAAGATTGCTATGGGAGAAAACCCTAAAGAATTTGGCGGAGATCCCGAATACTTAATAAATTCAGATGGCGGATTTTTTATAATTGATATTAACAAAATCAAAGCAGAAATAATTACAGGATTATAATATGAGTATTTTCTTTGATGAAGATAAAACTCTAACACCAGATAGCAATACAAGTGTTGCTAAAGGCGAAAGAACTAGCTTTATGGAAAATGCTAGTTCAGCATTTAATGCTTTTAGAAGATCTGAGCTATTTACATCTGAAAGAAATAACCTTGAAGAAGAATATATTAATATAGTTAATATATTACAAAAAGCAGGTCATACAGATATTATCTCCCCCTTAGAACAAGAATTTAATCCATTTGTAGGAACTGGTATTGATGTATCTGAAGAAAGTTTTTTTAAACCAAAAGAAGAGCTAGAAGCTAATTTTTGGAACAAAGTTTCTGAGCTACAAACTACTGACGAAAATTTAAAATCATTATTAGTTGAAGCTGGATTAGATACTCCAGATAATATGCAAGCAACTATAGCAAAGAAAGCTCATAGTGCTTGGAAAGAATATTCAGATATAAACGAAAGAGCTACTACTAAAGGTAAAATAGGTGGCTTTGGTGGTATTGCTGCAGGAGCTTTTACAGATCCAATTATGGGAGGAGCTGCAGTTGCATCATTTGGTTATTCTGTACCAGCAACTTTCGGAGCTGCAGCGTTAAGAGTTGCATACATGGAAGCAATTATTGGTGGTGTATCAGAAACATTAATACAATTAAAATCACAACCATACAGAGCTAAACTTGGATTTGAAGATGCTGGTTTAGAAACTGGTTTAAAAAATGTAGCCATGGTTACAGGTGCATCGGCTGCATTGTCTCCAGCATTTTTAGGTTTATTTAAAGCATTTGGTAAAAGTATTGATGCAGGTAAAAAATTATTATCTAAAACTTCTGTAGAAGATTTACAAAAAATTCATAAAGAATTAGGAGATATTAATCCTAAATTTAAAGACAAAGCTCTTAATGAGATTGAAATCCCTAAAAAAGATATACCAGATATTAATACTCCACTAGCTAGAACAGAGCATAACGAAAGATTAAATACATCTTTAAAACAATTACAAGATGGAGAACCTGTAGATTTACCAAGAATTGAAAATAAAATTATATACCACGGCACAGACAAATATTTTAAAGAGTTTGATCTAAATAAAACAGCTGATCAATCTATTTGGTTTACAGATGATATTGATGCTATCAAAGCTGGTACAGTAGGCGCTGCAGGTAAAGGTAATATAATTAAAAGATTACTTGATGAAAATAAAGTTAAATTAGCTACAGCAGAACAAGCAGAAAAATTAACAGACGATCAGTTAATTGCACAAGGATTTGATGGTGTAAGATTTTCTAAAGAAGAAGGTTTTACTGAAAATAATTACAGAATATTTAATACAGAAAAATTAGATAAAACTGGATCTGTTCAATCTCCATCTGGTTTTAATAAAAACGAAACGAAATTAGCAGAAGATATTGAAGGAGTTAAAAATTTTGATGTACCTAATGAAGCAACTTTAAGAAATCAAGCCTTAGATCTTGAACGATCTATGTTTGATGTTGGAACTTCAGCAGCCATTAAAGATGTAGCGGGTGCAGGATCTGCTGCAAAAACAGTACCAACTGATAATCCTTTAGCTAAAACCCAAGACTTAGTATCAAAATCCCAACGAACAGATGCAGCTCCATCATCTACAGTTTTAGCAACTGCACAGAGTAAACCTCCACTAATTCGTGGTTCTAAGACTAAAACAGTTGGCGACTTTAATTCCATAGGTAAGCAATTATATCATATATCAGATGATTTCAACGAAATTTACAAAACATTATCCGCTAAAATTGAAGATTTAACAAAAGAATTACAACCTATAGCAACAAAATATAATGGCGAGTTAAAGGCAAGAATAAAAGATAAAGCAAGTTTAAATGAAAAATTAGCTAGTGATCCAACTTTTACTCCTCAAAATATGTCTGATGTCTTAGGTACAAGAATTTCAGTTAATAGTATCCTTGATGCTAAATTACTTTTTTCAGATATTTCAAAAAAATCTCAAGTTATTTTAAGTGATGATTTTTTAGATGATGTGGGTAGAACCTTAACACATAATACTGATTATAGAGCTATTCACGCACAAATATTAACAAAAGATGGTTTTTCTTTTGAATTACAAATTAGATTAAAAGAGCTAGATCCATTAACTGAAAAATCACACGCTCTTTACAAAAAAACAAAATATCAAAAAGATACAATTTCTGCTGATGATTTAAACAAATTATTAGATGAGCAAGATCTTATTAATAAAAGATTATCAAAAAAATACTTTGAAATTAGAGACAAAGAATTATTAAAATTAAAAACAAATGACCCATTAGATCAGCCTATACCTGTTGGACAAAGGTTTGACGAAGATACTGGGGAAATTGTAACTATAAATAAAACATCAAGAGAATTGTTTGAAGAAGAAGCTAAAAATAAAACAATGCTAGAAAGATTGAAGGATTGCGTATGAGTGGTAGTAGTTTTAAACAATGTATTATTAATGGTGTTAAAGAGGGTTTAATAAGTCAAACACAAGCTCATAAACTTAGAACTAACCTAGAAGAGCTGCAAGAATTTTATCAAGTAAGAAAAGGTTTAGGTAAATCTGAAGCAGAAAAGTTAGCTGCTAAAGAAACATTGGACCAGGCTAAAATAGAATTTGCTGAAAAACTAAGATTTACTTTGTTACAAAAAGATAAGTTTAATGAAATGACTACATTGTTTGCAACTTATAGAAATGCAAACGGAGAAGTAGATTATGCTAATGCTTATAGATCTATGCAAGCTCACGATATAGTTGCTAATACACCTAATATTGAAAGAACTGTTGATATTGAAAGAGGTAAAGCTCATCAACTAATGGCAGGATTGTTAGATAAAATGAGATATAAATTAGGTGGCAGACAATCCAAACTTCAAAAAACTAATCTAAAATTAATGGTTAAAGAGTTAATGGGAGAAACTACAGGTAATGTTAATGCTAAACAATTAGCTGATGCCTGGCGAGAAACTGCAGAACATTTAAGAAAAAGATTTAATAAATTTGGTGGTAAAGTTTTATCAAGAAAAGATTGGGGATTACCACAAATACATGACAGTTTATTAGTTAGACAATCATCAAAAGCAGATTGGATCGATTATATTTTACCTAAACTTGATTTAGATAAAATGGTTAATGAAAGATCTGGTTTACCTTTTAATGACAAAACTATTAGAGAAGCATTAAGTGAAGTTTACGATAATATATCAACTGAAGGGATGGCTACATTTAAGCCAGGTACTGCAGGATATGGCAGAGCTTTACATAATAGAAGAATAGATCATAGATTTTTAGCATTTAAAAATGCAGATGATTGGATGGAGTATCAAGCTAGATTTGGATCTCCAGATCCCTTTAAAACTATGATGGAGCATATTAATGCCATGGCTAGAGATATTTCTATGCTTAAAATCCTTGGACCAAATCCAGACGCTACTCATACTTGGGCGCTAGGCATGATTAAAAAACAAATGAAGATAGATGCTGCAGCAGAAGCACAAGGTAAATTTAAAAGAAAAAAATTAAATAAATATAGAAACGAAGAAGATAGAACTAACGCTATTATTGAAAATACTAATAATTTATATGCTTATCACAAAGGCACACTACACAAACCTATTGATGGTTTTATGGGTAGAACTTTTGCTGCATTAAGACAGATATTAACTGCTGCTCAATTAGGGGGAGCATCAGTTATGGCAATTACAGATTTTCATTGGTCAAGATTAACATCTAAATTTAATGGTTTACCTGCATATAAAGCAAACAAACAAGCTCTTAAATTATTAAAAGAAGGTATTAAAAAAGATAAAGCGATGGCAAGAACTGCTGTTAGATTAGGTTTGATTGCTGAGCATTGGTCAACAGTAGCTGGTGTTGCTGCTAGATATTTAAACGAAGTAGATGCTCCTTTTTGGTCTAAAAGAGTTTCAGATGTAGTTCTTAGAGGATCTGGGTTATCTCATATAACTCAATCTGGAAGATGGGCGTTTGGAATGTCTGTTATGGGAACACTTGCTGAAGAAAGCGGAAAAGTATTTAATAAATTAGATCCTAATTTACAAAAACAATTACAGAAATATGGTATTGAAGCTGATGATTGGGAAATCATAAGATCTACTAAATTATATGATGCAGGTATAGATGAGCCATCAATGGTTGGAAAGGGTGCAACTTTCTTAAGACCAGATGATATTATGAAAAGAGCTGATTTGGATGAAGCAACAAGAGAATTTTTAACTACAAGATTGCTTACTTATGTAACTAATGAAACAAACTTTGCAGTACCTACATCTTCTGCAAAAGGTAGAATTACCTTATCTGGATCTGCACAGCCTGGAACAGTAAAAGGCGAAATAGTAAACTCTATGTTGATGTATAAAAACTTCCCTATAACTTTGGGTATGACGCATTTAAGTAGAGGATTTCAACAAGTTGGTTTGAAAGGTAAAGCAAAATATCTAGTGCCAATGATTGTAGGTGGAGCTGTAATGGGATCTATAGCTTATGAAATAAAACAAATAGCAGCAGGAAAAACAGCTACTAAACCAGAAGATATGGGAGTTAGATATTGGTTAAATGCTATTATTTATGGTGGTGGATTAGGTATATTTGGAGATTTTTTATTTTCAGATCAAAATAGATATGGTGGATCTTTCAGTAAAACACTAGCTGGACCCGTAGCATCATTTATTGGAGATACTATTAATCTAACATTTGGTAATGCAGCTCAACTTATATCTGGAGAAAAAACTAATGCAGGTAGAGAATTAGCAGCATTTATACAAAGATACACTCCTGGATCATCATTATGGTATGCAAGAGTAGCGTTAGAACGAATATTGTTCGACAGTATTGAAAGACTTATTAACCCAGATTTTGATAGCGATAATAGACGTAATATAAACAAGTTAAAAAGCCGTACTGGACAGGATTATTGGTGGTCTCCAGGCGATATAAAACCAAATTATTAATAGACAATATAGACTAAATTTTATAAAGAGAAACATATAGTAGGTGTTTCATGCCTACATTTTTATAAAATTTCCAAAAAATAATTATGACAGTATCGAGTTTAACAGTAAAGAACTCCTATAATGGAGATAATACAACAACAGCGTTTAGCTATACATTTCCAATTCATACAGCAGCTGAGCTGCAAGTAATTGAGAGATCTGCGTTAGGAACTGAAACAGTTAAAACCTTAAATTCAGATTATACAATTACTGATAATGGAGCTGCGGGTGGTAGCGTAAATTTTAGTACGGCTCCTGCTAATGGGGTTACTATTGTATTGCTTAGAAATACATCACTAACGCAAGAAGTTGACTACGTTAGTAATGACCCGTTTCCTGCAGAAACTCACGAAGGAGCATTGGATAAACTTACGCTCCAGGTGCAAGAGGTACAAGAAGAAGTAGACAGATCTTTAAAATTATCAAGAACTAATACAATGAACTCTACTGAGTTTACTGTAAATTCATCAGATAGATCTGGTAAAATTTTAGGATTTGATACAAATGGAGAGCTAGTAGTTTCACAGGAGCTTGGTTCCTTTAAGGGAAATTGGTCTACATCCACAACTTATGCTGCTAGAGATATTGTAAAAGACACCAGTACAAATAATATATTTTTAGCTAATACGGGTCATACTTCATCGGGTTCAGAGCCTTTAACTACTAATACAGATAGTGGTAAATGGGATTTATTGGTAGATGCTGCATCTGCAACTACAGCTCAAAATGCAGCCGCTGCAAGTGCTACAGCAGCTCAAACATCAGAAACAAATGCAGCTACAAGCGCTACATCTGCTGCTACAAGTTTTGATAATTTTGACGATAGATTTTTAGGAACTAAAGCATCAAATCCTGCAGTTGATAATGATGGTAATACACTTGCTGAAGGGTCGATGTACTATAATTCAACTGACAACGATATTAGATTTTGGAATGGTTCAGCATGGCACGCACCAGAAACAAATTCTGCAGCTAGTGCTACAGCTGCAAGTGCTAGTGAAACAGCAGCAGCTACAAGTGCAGCGGCAGCTTTAGTTTCAGAAAATAATAGTTCAACATCTGCATCATCTGCTAGTTCAAGTGCTAGTTCTGCAACGTCAAGCGCTGCAGCAGCGTTAGCGAGTAAAAATGCAGCATCAGCTAGTGAAACTGCATCTGCTGCAAGTGAGACAGCAGCAGCAAGTAGTCAAAGTGCATCTGCAACAAGTGCTAGTGCAGCCGCTTCATCTGCCTCATCAGCAGCATCTAGTGCAACATCAGCTCAAGCTGCTCAAGCCGCTGCCGAAGCCGCAGCTGATAATTTTGATGATACTTATCTTGGAGCAAAAACTTCAGATCCATCTACTGACAATGATGGTGATGCTCTTAATGCTGGAGATTTATATTTTAATTCAAACACAAATATATTGCGTGTTTATAACGGATCAGCTTGGCAAGATGCAGCAGTTGACACAACAAGTTTTGCATCAAATGGATTTGCTATCGCAATGGCAATAGCTCTTTAACAATAACAATAATAGGTAATAAAAATGGCTCAAAATTTTAGAAGATACACAAGCAACGATGTAGGAACATCTGCAGCAACTTTATTTACTGCTGATAGTTTTGATACTGTTGTTGGTATATCAGTTTCAAATGTAACTGGTTCATCAGTTATAGCATCTGTTTATATCAATGATGGTTCTAATGACATCTATTTAATTAAAGATGCACCTATTCCTGCAGGTTCATCATTACAAGTATTAGATGGTGGAGCTAAATTTGTAGTTCAATCTGGCGATGCTTTAAAAGTAGTATCAGACACAGCTTCATCTTTAGATGTTTGGGTATCAACAGTAGACGCAATTAGTTCATAGGAGATTTAATGGCTTACATTGGAACAAAACCAGCAGATGCAGTTTTAGAAACTAACGATATAGCTGATGGTATAGTTACTAATCCTAAACTATCTACAGGAAGCCAACAAAATTTTAGAAACATCATCATCAATGGTGACATGAGCATAGCACAAAGAGGAACTTCATCAACAGGCTTACAAAATTCACCAGAATATTTAATAGATAGATGGTCATATAGGAGAGCAGGAACTTTTACATCTGCAACTTTTAGTATGGCACAATCAACGGATGTTCCAAGTGGTCAAGGATTTGCAAAATCAACTAAGATAGATTGCACAGCAACAGAAAGTTCTTTACCAGCAGACGTTTTTGCTGGTTTTAACCAAAGATTTGAAGGTCAAAATTTACAGTATTTAAAAAAAGGAACATCAAGTGCTGAAAGTTTAACAGCTTCATTTTGGGTTAAATCAAATAAAACAGGAACTTACATTTTACAATTAAGAGATACTGATAACTCAAGAGCTATATCTAAATCTTATACTATTTCATCTGCTGATACTTGGGAAAAGAAAACCATAACTTTTGCTGGAGACACCACTGGTGCATTTGATAATGATGCAAATAATAGTCTTGAATTTTTCTTTTATTTTTCTGCTGGAAGTGATTATACATCTGGAACTTTACAAACTTCTTGGGGAAGCGAAGTAGATGCAAACAGAGCAGTAGGTCAAGTCAACCTTGCAGATAGCACATCAAACGAATGGTACATTACAGGAGTACAACTAGAAGCTGGAACAACTGCATCATCATTTGAAACGCTCCCTGTAGATACTCAACTTAAGAGATGTGAGCGTTATTATGAAACCTTAACTACAGGTGCTCAACAAGCGTTTGGTGATGCATGTTATTATAGTTCTACTAATTTATATTTTTCCTATCAATTAAAAACAACAAAAAGAGCAGTTCCAAGTTTAGACCAAGTAACTGGTACTAATATTTATAGTTTTTATAGAAATAATGGTGCTGATAATTTTAATGGTTTTGATGGTATTTCAAACAGGTCAACTGAAACAGCTATTGAAATAAATTGTGCCACAAATATAAGTGGAACAGGTGGTCAAGCAGGATTTCTTAGAACAGGCAATAGTGCCACAACTGCTTTTATAGGATTTGATGCGGAGTTATAATTATGATTGATACAATAGAAAAAACATACGACATGATAGATAATACATTCTGTGGTTACAGAGTAACTTATCAAAATTCTAATAAAGTTAAATTAGTACCACTAGACGAAGCAAACACAGATTACCAAGCAATACAAGAATGGATAGCAGATGGTGGAACAGTAATAGATAATGGGGGTGGAGAGTAATGGCTTATCTTGGCAGAGGATTAGACAAAATATCAAACATAGAGGTACTAGATAATATTACCTTTGATGGTTCTAGTTCTTATTCTATTACAAAAGGTTCAGTAGCATTTACACCAAACTCTGCTCAATCATGCTTGATTAGTATTGATGGTGTGGTTCAAGCTACTAATTTTACTGTGAACTCAAATACAATAGATTTTGGCGTTGCTATACCAAGCACATCAACTTGTAATTTCTTTTTACATTATGGAACAGGAGTTATGACAGTACCTAGTGATGGCTCTGTAACTGAAAGTAAGATTGGCTCAAATGCTGTTTCAAGTGCTAAACTTAATTATCCTTTAACAACATTTAGTTCTACAGGTATTGATGACAATGCTACAACAAATGCTTTAACAATAGATAGTTCTTCTAATTTAAAATTTAATTCTGGTTTTGGCTCAGTTCAAACTGCTTATGGCGTTAGAGTTTGGTTAAGATATGACCAAGTTAATAATGTAGTTGAAGCAAGTGGGGGTGTTAGTTCTGTAACTGATTCTAATACAGGAAGATATATAATAAATTTTACAAACAACATGCCAGATGCAGATTATGCACTTGGAGCTTGGTCTGGTAGAAATGCAAATCCAACTGTTTCTGGGGAAAGTAATTTTCACAATGTAGGAAATATTACAATTTCTACAGGAGATGCTGTTAACAACACTTGGGTTTATGGAGATGTAGATGACACAACAATAATAATAGTTAAATAATATGAAAATAATATACTTACAAGATGATAATACAATAGCATGTTTAGTTCCAACACCAGACGCTTTAAGAACTATGACAATGGAACAGATTGCAAAAAAAGATGTTCCAACAGGCAAAGCATATAAGATTATTGAAGATAATGAATTACCTAGTTCAAGAGAATTTAGAAATGCTTGGACAATAAATGAAGCAGAATTAACAGATGGAGTTGGCGACTAATGGCTATAACAATAGATATACCTAAAGCAAAAGAAATTTGGAAAAATAAAATAAGAGTTAAGAGAACAAATGCTTTAGCCAAATTAGATATAGATTACATGAGAGCAAATGAAAGTCGTGCAGATACTACTTCTATTGTTGCTGACAAACAAACATTAAGAGATTTACCAAGTCAAGTAGATACAGCCACAACAACAGATGAAATAAAAGCTGTATGGAATGATAAGTTAGGAGATAAAGAATAATGGCATTAATTACATTAGGAGCAAACTCTGGTAAAGGAAAGGTTTTGCAAGTTGTTTCAAGTGGAGAAGCAACTCAAGCAACAATTAATTCTACAAGTTATGTTTTAGCAATATCACTTACAATAACTCCTACAAGTACATCAAATAAAATATTTGTAACACTTGATGGTCAATATCAACAAGATGATGCAAATAACTCTATTTCTCAAACACAATTAACTAGAACAGTTGGTGGAACAGAAACAACTATATTTGACCAATCAACTGGTAGAGATATTTCCGAAGGTGCTAGTTTTAATTCTCCTAACTTTGCAAAATTAGACGAACCAAATACAACTTCTGTAGTTACTTATAAAGTTTATGGTAAAGCATCAAATTCTTCATCTGATTGGAGAGTTAGAGAACATACAATATTAAATGCTTTTGAAATATTAGGATAAAATTATGATTACATTAAGTAAAGCTATTAAAAAAATAAATCCAAATGCAGAGTTTAAATATCTTGAAGAAGATATTAATTCTATTGAATGGTTAAATGGAACAACACCTATTCCTAAAGCTGACATAGAAGCTAAGATGACAGAACTACAAGCAGAGTATGATGCTAACGAATATCAAAGAGTAAGAGCAACTGCTTATCCATCAATACAAGAACAGTTAGATATGCAATACTGGGATAAGGTTAATGGTACTACTAACTGGGAAGATGCTATTGCTAAAACTAAATCAGATATACCTAAACCATAATGAAATTTGTGTTGGCTTATACAATATGCTCAGCAATAACTGGGATGTGTAACAATACAATCGTTTCTCCAGTAGAGTTTAGAGCCTGGACAGATTGTACTAAAGCAGGTGCAGTTGCAACAATAACAGTAACCAACAATTATTTAGAAAAATTTAACAAAGAAAAATTATACGTTACCTATTTTTGTAACGAAGTGGAGGGAGAAGATGCGTAAAAAAAGAAAAGCATCTAATTCAAATATTGAAGATCACAATGGTATAAGAATATCTTACCATGAAAAAGTCTGCGCTGAGCGTATGAAAACTTTGTTTAAAGCTATAGATGAAATGAAAACAGATATTAAAAGTTTAAAAGCTGATATGAATAGAGGAAAAGGAGCTGCCGCTATAATTATATTACTAGGTGGTTTACTTGGCTCGATCTTCTACTACTTCACGAAGTAGGATAACCGCATCTGTAGGTTTATCCAATGAATTATTAGCAGCATCACAGTTTGCTAAAGATCCAGATCTAATAGTTTTTGTACCAGCTGGAGGTACTGGACCAATCGATATTTTAACGCTTAACGTAAAGACAGGGGAGTACGTTGCTTATGATGTTAAAACACAAAACTACAGAGCTAATGGTTGGAAGATTAGCCGTGGTAGAACTGCCGAACAACAGAGACTAGGTGTCAAAATACTTAATTTTGATCCGAAGAAGTTATAGGATTTTATGGAAGATATTAAAGAAAGAATTAAGCAGCATGAAGGGTTTAGGCGTACTGTGTATTCCGATAGCCTTGGTTTTGCTACAATCGGTTATGGTCATCTCGTATTGGATACCGATAACTTTGTTGCGGGTGTTGAGTATTCTAAAGAAGAGCTTGATGCTGTCTTTGAAAGTGATTTTAAAATTGCTCTTACATCTGCAGAAGAATTACTTGAAGGATTAGACGTACCAGAAACAGTTAAAGGTATTGTTTGTGAAATGTGTTTCCAACTGGGTAAACCAAGAGTAATGAAATTTAAGAGAATGTGGGAAGGTATCGAGGCTGGAGATTACAATGCTGCAGCTGATGAAATGATTGATAGCAACTGGCATAAGCAAACTACTGCAAGATGTGAAGATCTAGCTGAGCTTATGAGGAGCTGCGCATGATCCAGTTTTTAAGTATTTTAAAAAACCCATTAACAAAAATGGTTTTAAATAAAGGTTCTGAATATCTTAAGCATAGAGCTGAGAAAGTTAAAACAATAAGAGCTGCTGAAATAGAAGCAGCTAAAGATGTAGATATAACTAGAATTAAAAGCCAGGATCAATCATACAAGGATGAGATATTAATGCTTTGGCTAATCGGGATGCTGACAACTGGTTGGTTTCCATCTACTAGAGAGAACTTTAGAGAGTGGGTGGCAATAATAAATGATCTTCCAGACAGCGTATGGTATCTGGTAATTATTGTCTTTACAGCCAGTTTCGGATCTAGAGTTTCTGACAAGTTGATGAACAGAAAAAAAAAGTAATGGCTAAGCAGAAGTTTACACACTTCATACCAAGGGATAAACCTAAGAAGCGTGGACCAGGCGCACATAAAAAATCAAAAAATAAGCAAGAAAAACGTCAAAAAAAGATGACGCGTTACAAGGGTCAAGGTAGATGAAAATAAATGATAATACAAATATCTCTCTTCCATTAAGAAATTTAATTGCTTTATGCGTAGCTGTTGGTTTAGGTATTATTGGTTATACTGAGCTAACTGCTAGGTTAACTAGCTTAGAAACTTCAAGAGAATTACACCAAGCAGATCTATTAAAAAAATCTGAGCAGCTTCCTACTGACCAGGAACAATTTATGTTACTAGAACACATAGCATCTCAAGTAGAAAGTATCCAAGGAGAGATGGAACTTATGAGAAATAACAATGTCAACATAACTTATGCTATGAAAGATATAGAAAAAATTAAAGAACAATTAGAAAATCTTAAAGATAAAGTAAGAGCTAACGGGAGCCATTAATGGAACAAGTGGTTATTGCTTTACTTCTCCTGGTCAACAATGAGATCAAGGAAGCTCGTATTCAAACGGATCTAAGTAGCTGCTTAAAACGTAAACGCCTGGCGAACAGATCTGTATCAGACAACGTAGAATATAGATGTATTAAAACTAAAGCTGAGCTTGAAAAAAATATAGACGGCTCATACTCAATTAAAAAATTAATAAT